>OBWS01000017.1_pt1 | contig 116123 bp, 99 predicted proteins | sample 1495291 | NCBI WGS metagenome assembly OBWS01 (sample SAMEA2580090, study PRJEB22360) | human gut metagenome | biome: human gut; feature: human-associated habitat; material: faeces | place: Denmark | collected 2008/2010 | reverse complement strand
GTTCGGCCACAGTTGCCACGATCACCGCTGGCGGCATCATGGCACCTATGGCAGCCGACATTTCACCCGTTGCCGCTGCACTGCTGGTGCTCGCCATCGGCGCCGGATCCGTGTTCCTCTCACACGTCAACGACGCTGGGTTCTGGCTGGTCAAGGAATACTTCGGCATGACGGTGGGTGAGACGTTCAAAACGTGGTCGCTGATGGAAACGATCCTGTCGGTGGTCGCGTTGCTGTGCGTCATCGTTATCGCCATCCCACTGGGAGCCTTCTAGGAGACGACTACCTCACATCATCACGTAGCCTGATGCTGTTCTTTTCCCTCGAGACCGAAGGGGGCCATAATGAGTGAAATGACGTATCAGGCTATCGCGATGATTGTGTATTTCGTCGCCATGATTATGCTCGGCCTGCTGGCCTACAACCGGACGAGCAATCTTGACGACTACATGCTGGGTGGCAGGTCGCTGTCCCCAGGTGTGGCAGCGTTGTCGGCCGGCGCATCCGACATGTCGGGCTGGCTGCTGATGGGTTTGCCCGGCGCAATCTACGCGACAGGTCTGATCAACGGCTGGATCGCGGTTGGCCTGACGATCGGCGCATGGCTGAACTGGAAGTACACAGCTCCTCGGCTCAGGTCATACAGTCAGGTTTCCTCCAACTCGATCACTGTGCCGTCGTTCGTGTCCTCGCGCCTCAAAGACCCTCACAATGTGATCCGCATCGTCGCCGGCCTGGTCATCATGGTGTTCTTCACCTTCTACGTGTCATCAGGCATGGTAGCCGGCGGCTCGTTTTTTGAATCATCCTTCGGTATGGATTACCGCCTGGGCATGACACTGGTGGCCGGGATCGTCGTGCTCTACACCCTGGTGGGCGGCTTCCTTGCAGTATCGTGGACGGACGTTGTCCAGGGCCTCATGATGGTGGGTGCGCTCATTTTGGTGCCGACCGTGGCGATTATTCACGTCGGCGGCTTCAGCCCGATGGTGCAGACCATCAAGCGCGTGGATCCCACCATTTTGCATCCATCGGGCGGGACGCTGAGCGCGACGGCCGTGATAGGCATTATCTCCGCACTGGCATGGGGGTTGGGCTACTTCGGTCAACCCCACATCATCGTGCGTTTCATGGCGCTGCGCTCAGCCGCGCAAGCAAAGGCTGCGCGTCGCATCGGCATCGGCTGGATGGCTCTGGCAGTCATCGGCGCAGGTATGACTGCTCTGGCAGGCGTCGCCTACTACCAGCACGACGAATCACAGCTGCCGAATCCCGAATCCGTCTTCATCACGCTGGGACAGCTGATGTTCCACCCCCTGATCGCCGGGTTCATGCTGGCCGCCATTCTGGCGGCAATCATGTCAACGATTTCATCGCAGCTGCTGGTCACATCCTCGGCAATCGTGGAGGATATCTACAAAGCATTGTCCAAACGAGACCTGTCGGAAACCAACGGCGTACTACTGGGACGCCTGGCCGTGGCCGCCGTGTCCGTACTGGCAGCGGTGCTGGCGTGGAGTCCCTCGGACACGATCCTCGGCCTGGTGGCCTTCGCGTGGGCAGGTTTCGGTGCATCATTCGGACCGATCGTGATTCTGTGCCTGTACTGGCGCAAACTCACCTGGCAAGGCGCATGCGCCGGCATCATCGTCGGAGCCGTGACCGTGGCCGTGTGGGGCAACCTGTCAGGCGGCATCTTCGACCTGTACGAAATCGTCCCCGGATTCGTGTTCAACCTTCTGGTCAGCGTCGCAGTGTCGATGGCAACCTATCGGCGCAACGATGAGATCGACGCCGAGTTTGATGCCGCTCTGGACGGATTGACGGCTTAACCCACCCAGTGCCGCGCGATCGCGAGGGTTTCAGGCACGTAGGAGCGCCCGAACAGCTCGCAGTGTACGACGAGCATATGTAGCTGATGCAGTGAAATGCGTTCGCGCCAGCCGTCAGCAAGGGGCGATTCCTCGTCGTAAGCCGCCCAGATCCGCTCCACGAAGGGCGCGCCGAATACGGCAAGTGCCGCCAGGTCTTCCTCCGCATGACCGCCCTGGGCAGCCGGGTCGATCAGCGTCGCACCGTTCGGGGTCCACATCACGTTGCCCGACCACAGGTCCCCGTGCGTGCGGGCCGCAGGCGTTGTGACCAGTCGCGGTTGGTCATGGTCGAGGGAACCGCTCTCAAGCCTGGTGCACAAAGCTTCGAGTGTGGCGCGCTCATCTGCGGTGAAGGCTTGAGCTTTCAGGTACGGGCGGATTCTATATTCGGCGTAAAACTCGCCCCATGACGTGGGTGCTTCGACTTTGGACAGGAGCGGCAGGGGCGTCAGACCCATCCACCCCTGAGCGTCCTCTTTGGCCGGTGGCGGCGCACCCAGATTCGGTGCGCCGGCCGCATGTGTGTGGGCCAGTGCGCGACCAAAATCCTCGGCAGCCTGCCTGGTTGGCCGCGTCGTTTCCAGCTCGGGTTCCTCCAGCCATGTCGTGCCGTAATCGCTCACCGGCACAACGGGCGCAGCCTGGGGTGGCGTGTCAGCCAGCCACTTGAGACCGGCCACCTCGTACAGGATCCTGCCTGGTCGCTGATCACTCTTGCGAAAAGTACCCATATCCTTACCGTACAATCAGAACGAGACTCTGTTCATCTGTTTTTCGAGGAGCGCACTGTGGCGCAACAGCACCCACAGCTATGCCGCCAGGAGTGGCTCGACCTCACCGGTCAGTGGCTCTTCGCATACGATGATGAGGATCGCGGCCTGAGCGAGCATTGAGAGCGCCCTCGTGACAATCCGGCTGAGATCTTCGATCGCACAATCACCGTTCCGTACCCGCCCGAATCTGAAGCCTCCGGCATCAATGACCCGTCATTTCACCCGATCTGCTGGTACTACCGCGCGCTGACGGACGCTGAGATCAGCGCGGTGCGCGGGTCCGGGCAGCGTGTGATCCTCAACTGTGGAGCAGTCGACTACCAGGCACACATGTGGGTCGACGGCAGCGTTGTGCTCATCGAGTTTGCGGATCTCGTAAGGTTCCCGCACGAAGGCTTGGACCACGCGGTTGCCTTCGATGTTTTCCTTCACCATCGAATTGAGACGAGCCAGGGATTCACGCATCGACAGGAAGAGGGGGCGTGCATGTTTGGCCAGCTGGCGGGCACAATAGGCCAGGAACGGGGTGATGGCTAGCAGGGCCAGCGCGAGGCGCCATTCGATCGTGAACATGACGGCCAGTGAGCCGATGAACAGGCACACGCAGTCGACCACGTTGTAGGTCACCCACGACAGGAAGTGCCGGATTGCGTCGGTGTCTGCGGTCAGGCGGTTCATGATGTCGCCGGTGCGCGTGTGGTTGAAGTACGTGAAATCCAGCGAATGCAGTTTTTCGTACTGGTCGGACACCAGGCGGTAAATCGAGTTCTGTCCGAAGCGTTCCATCAGCATCTGGTAGCCGTAGCGGGCGCAGGTGCGTACAAGCGTCGCACCCACCATCGCGCCGCACAGGGGCAGGAGCTGATCGAGGTGGCGGTCAACGATGACGAGATCCACGATCATTCCCGCAAGGATCGGGACCAGCATGATCAGGATCTTGTCGACGACGAACAGCACCAGTGCGGCAAAGACGCGCGGAACGTCGGGGCGGCAGTAGGGCACAATCCACCTGAGGTTCGAAGCCTTGGTGTTGGATGTGGGATCGACGTACATCCGGTCATCTCCCGAAGAAAAGTCATGCGCGTGGGGTGATCACACTGTATTCAATCACTCGGTCAAGTGCGAATGGTGGAGCGGAGAGGTTTTCCACAGGTTCGCGCGCCTCCCCTCGCCAATCCACAGGCGGCCGCACGGCATGCGCGCGAGGCGATGAGGCTGGCTACCGTGACACCGTCATTGATGTGAAGGAGGCAGCATATGAGCGGCGAAATCGACGCGGTACTGAGGAGCTTGTGGAGCGTGAGCGAGGACATGGATGGGCTTGTCGCAACCCTCAGCGCCATCGAATGCCCCAGTTGGCAAGGACCCACTGCGGACCTGGCGCGCCGGGAATTCAACGCCGTTGTGACGGATGCGATGTGGGCGCAGCAGGTTGTGGGCGATGCGGCACGCAACTCCGTATTGATGTGTCCGGTTGGGGGATAGGAGGAACGCGTGAGTGAGCAGAGCGTAGACCCAGGTTTCTATGACTCCGTTGTCACCACCAGCGCACACACCAGTGTTGACACAGATGAGCTGATCGGAGCGGCACTCGGCGTGATGATGGCGAAAGAGACGGCGCAGAACTGTTATGCGAGTCTGATGGTTATTCAGCTCATGGCGTCCTCGGCCGTCATGCTGGGGTTCGATCCCGGCCGCCTCATCGGCGCGGTGGAGGATGCGATGACTGCTGTGAGTGCGCTCGTTGTGCGTCTGGAATCTTTGAGTAACCGCCTGACCGCAGCGGCAATGAAGTATCTCAGTGCAGAAGGTGATGCCCAGCGTTTTGTCACCGCACGCATGCTGCTGATGGACGGGCGAGTGTCGTGGACACCGCTTTCGCCACTGACAACAGGGCTGACAGCGGGGCAAGTCTACGGGTATGCGAATGAATTCAGCGGCAAGATGCGCAGCGATCCTACCTTGGGATACCGTGTCGAATTCGACATGGCGACGTTGGGGACGACAGTGAATTCCCTGTCCACCAGAAGGGATCTGTACGGTTTCCGTCCCGATGCCGGTCAGCAGGCATGGTGGGGCAGTCCGCGCACTCAAACCGTTGACGCCGCACGCGTTGCCAGTCAGCTCTTCTTCACGGTCGGGCAGCGCGCGACGGGACCGCTGGCAGGCCTGCAAATCACCACCTCGCAAATCAGTGACGCGGGAGGATCGGGGCGCCCCCAGCGATCCTCGCAGATCCGTGTCGTTGATCCGAGCATCCCGAAAAAAGGTGTGGCTGCATTGGCGGGTATGCCGCCGCTGTGGTTGACGGCGCGAAGTGCGGTGAATGCGTCGAGTCGAGCCAGCGGCGTGAGCGTATCCAACAGGTATGCGCCAACTCCCCGCCTACCCCGCACCGTACCGACGCCTCGCAGTGGTAGTGAACTGTTGGGCCGCGTCAGTCAGCTTGAAAGCGGCAGCGACACGTTCGGCCAGCTTGAGATCCTCAAACATGAAACGCCGCAGCCCGACGGGTCGACAAAGCGATCATGGTCAGTCGTCGTGCGCGGTACGCAAAAGTGGACACCCGGGCAGACCAACCCGCAGGACATGCTCAGCAACTTGCAGGCGGTCGGCCATGATAATAACGATCTGAGTGCTGCAACCCTTGAAGCGATGGACATGGCGGGGATCGCACCCGACGAGCCCGTCGAATTCGTCGGACACTCCCAGTCGGGTATCACAAATACGCAGCTCATTGCCGACCCGGACACGACGCGCAAGTACACCGTCGTCTCCAGTCTGACCGCCGGGTCTCCGACAGGAAATTACGTCATGCCCGAGGGCGTCCACACCCTGTTCATGGAGAATACGCGCGACATCGTCCCGCCTCTTGACGGCTCCCCAAACATGGATGTCAACGATGCGGTGACTGTTTCCTTTGACGGCGACCTGGTCGGACCGCTGGACGGGGAGGGGCTGGACATCACGCCGCACGGCCTGGAACCGTATACCAAAGCCTTCGACGCCTTGAATGATCCGTCAGCGTATGCGGCGCCCCCGGAAGTGCGCGAATGGTCCAGGCATCGCGAACAGTCACTGCGCCTGAGCGATCAGACTGTGACAACCTCGCAGCTGTTCAACACTCGCCGCATCTTTGCAGATGAATAGCTACGACTCTGACCTGCGTGGCAGCGCGGTGACAACAAGAGCGGAAATAACAGCCGTAATCAGACCCGCACCCACTGCCGGCCAGAAGCCTCCAACCGTGAAACCAAGATTCGCCTGCTCACTGAGCCACCCTGTCAGCATGAACATCAACGCGTTTGTGACCAGTGCGAACAAGCCGAAGGTGAGGATATACAGCGGGAACGTGACAACCTTGACCAGCGGGCGAACCAGTGAGTTCACCGCCGTGAAAATCAAAGCCACCAGAATCATCGTGCCCAGAGATTTCCACACCGACGCTTCGGGAGCAAAACTCACGGAGCTGATGATCAGGGTGGACACCCAGATTCCGACCAGATTGGCAAGGGAACGTACAAGAAACCTCATAGGTACATCGTCTCATGATGCCTGCCGCCAGGCCACCGCTAAGGCGCCACCATGAGGGAAGCTCCTACAGCCACCATGACGACCAGTTCGGCCAGCCCGATGTATTTCACGGCGATCGTGGTGCGCTGATGCTTCCACGGCATGAAAGTCGCCCTCGTGAATGCGAGCGCGAAGGCACAGGGTACGAGCCAATGAAGCTGCCCGGCCTCAGCTGCCCACGCAGTCCCGACGACAGTCAGAGCATGCCAGATCACTGAGGCGACAATCCAAGTGGGGTTTCCGCGCTCGCGGATCAGGCAGCGCACATGCAGAACGGACCCGACCAGCACTCCGGCCAACGCTGCCCACGCGCACCAGGCCTGAGGCCACAGCTCGCCGCCTTGCCAGGGGAACCAGTGTGTGCGCCGGAAAGCGGTCGAGATATCCACCGCAACAGGACACATGAACACAGAAGCAAATACCTGCGACAGTCGCGCGAGTATGGACCGTTGGCGCCGCCGCAGACTCTGCACCAGCGCGATCGCGATGAGGGGTGCGAAAATCGGTGCCCACGACAGCAGTTTCGGGGCGCACAGGACCGACGCTCCGCCCAGGAGGACGGTGCTTACGGCCCACGTGCCTGTGGCCGCTGCGAAACGCTGACGCTTGGGGGAGCGGATCCACCAGCTTCCCGCAGAAAACAACATGAACGCCACCATCCACGCAGCCAGAACCAGCAGGTGAAGAGGGCGCCAGCCTCCGCGCGTGGCACCGACCAGGAAAGGCAGCAGCGCCATCATCCACGAGCCATGCTGGTCAGGCAGCCAGCCGGTGCGCATGAGTGCGCGCACGCGCGAAGAAGAACGCGGGCGTCGGATGCGCGGATGGTCAGTCGGGCGGCTCGTCATGACGATCAGTGTACGGAAGTGGCGCACGTGGTCGCCATATGGACACTTCGGCCAAAAGGTGAGATGCCGAATCATCTGTGGCATGCGGTGGAGCACTGTACATCTATGTCCCATGAACACAATAATGAGAGCACTACCAACGTGCTCGACTCCCAGCAGGATCACTCATCGGCACGTCCGAATCCGGAGGACCGATCGGCTCGCCGCGCAGCGACCGTTTTCCCGCTCATCATCATTATCGCCTTCATCATGGGGCTGCTGATTCCCGGGCCAGCGGCGCGCCTGGCAGGAGGCGTCAACATTGCGCTCGCCGTCATCATGTTCGGCATGGGCCTGACGCTGACGGCATCCGATTTTGTCCTGGTCGTCAAGCGTCCGCTCCCCATCATCGTCGGTGTGATTGCACAGTTCGTCATCATGCCCACACTCGCCGTCGTCTTGACGAAGGTATTCAGCCTTCCGCCCGAACTTGCCGTGGGCGTCATCCTGGTGGGATGCGCGCCGGGCGGCACTGCGTCGAACGTGATTTCCTATCTGGCCAAAGGTGATGTTGCATTGTCCGTCGCCATGACATCCGTGTCGACTCTGCTTGCCCCGATCATGACTCCGCTGCTCACGCAGTGGCTGGCCGGCCAATACCTGCCTGTTGACGCGTGGTCGATGGCGAAGACGATTGTGCAGATCGTCCTTGTGCCGATTCTGGCCGGCCTGATTATTCGACGCCTGGCAGAAAGCTCCGTGCAGAAAGTGCTGCCGTTCCTGCCGTGGGTGTCTGTCCTCGGTATCTCATACGTGCTGATCGCTGTTGTCGGTAAGTCAGCTGATCGCATTGTGCATGCTGGCCTGTTCGTCCTCCTCGTCGTGATGCTGCATAACGTCCTCGGACACGTGCTGGGATACTTCGCAGGGCGGGCCACCGGAGGCGGAGAGCGTGTTGCCCGCACCACCTGCATTGAGGTGGGCATGCAAAATTCCGGTCTGGCCGCAGGCCTCGCTTCCCAGTTCTTCACTCCCGAATCCGCTTTGCCGGCAGCCGTCTTCTCCGTATGGCACAATCTGTCCGGCGGAATCCTCGCCGCTTTCTTCCGCCGCCGCAGCCTTGGCGACGTAGACTAAACAAGCATCGACGAGGGTGACCCCACCCGGAAAGGACACGTCATGACAGCTCAACCGTGGACACCCGACTATGACTGGGGTTATGGCCGGGAAAATGAAAACCAGCTGCTCAACATGCTTGTCCGCATTACCGTCACGGACGGTGATGAGACGGTGTGCGCCGACCTGCGGCGCGCATTGAGAGAGGGATTCGCGCGCAAAACTCCCGCTCAGGGCGTGCCCGAGGGGTTCGGTGCCTACGGAGGCGGAGCCTCCATGCTGCGTTTCGGTGCAGGAAGCGCTGACGAGCCTGTTCAGATCGCGATCTGTTCAGGTGGTCAGGATGCGATCGATTCGGTCGAAATGTGCACCGACGCGATCTGGGCGATGATTGAAAGGTTTGCGGACGTGATCGACGTGCAGTGGGAGTACCTGCCGCATACGCGCTCTGACGTCTAGGTTTCGTCCGGGACGATCAGGTTGAGCGCATTCCTGAATGACTGCGCCCGCACCAGAACGTAGATGGAAACCGTCAGGATCACACCTGCCACGCCAAAACAGATCGGCAGAGCGTAGGGCAGTCGGGCGGGGTCAATGAACCCTGTCAATACGATGAGGACTGTGGCGATGACACACCCCGTTGCTCCACTGACTGTCATCGTGCTGAAAGAAGGGGTGAAGCGGTCGCGCTGCTCACGAACATGCGCACGAGCCTCGGCATCAGCGATCCAGCGGGTCCGTTTCCACTCTGAGAACTCACGGCGATGCGGATCCGCAATGAACAGGTATGCCGCAACGGCGAAGCACACAATCACGGCCGCACCGCCGATGCTCAACGCGAGTGTCACGGTCACGGCACCGTCCTGGCCTGCGAGCAGTTCAAGCACGATGATCGGGATGAATGCGATGACACACAGAGCTGACGCCAGGGCAATGCGCTGGCCTCGTTCGCGGCGATAGTCCAGCACACGCTGGGCACACTGCAGATCCACCACGGTGAATTCTTCGGGAACCACGTCGCGTTTCGGTGTCGAGGGTGACAGCGCTTCAAGCCCGAATGAGGCTGCGAGCTCATCTGGCGTGCCGAACTGGCTGATCACAGTTGACAGTGCGGAATCCTCGTCAACGCCGGAGTCAACCAGTGCCTGTACCCGTTCGCTCATCTGATCGTGGATCTGTGTGCGCGTAGCCTGGACCTGAGGGTTGTGCCTGTCGGCAACCTGATCAAAAACATAGTCAAGATACTGGGTGATGCCGTCCATAACACTCCGATCAGTGAACAGAAGATCTGAAAGCTCCATTGTGCCACGCCGCGGTGCTCACTCACCTCCACGTGCCAGAGGCTTCCTCCTCTGTTTCGTTGATGCCTCGTCGCGGAACAAAGCGCCGACTTGATTGAAATACGTGCTGGCTACCTGCGTTGCACATACCCCTAGATCTTCCCTGCTTTGGTGCACATTCCCCTAGATTTGACGCAAAAATTGCACATACCCCTAGCTAAAGTCGGCACCCCAAAAGGACAAAACCTATTTCCGCAGGTCAGCCGTCAGTAGCTTCCGGCGGCCTCGAGCCTCACGCGTTAAATCTAGGGGATTGTGCATTTTTACAAGACTTTTTAGGGGTATGTGCACGCGGAGGGCTTAAATCTAGGGGTATGTGCACGTGGAGGGTTTAAATCTAGGGGTATGTGCACGAGGCGGGGTTAGAACTAGGGGTATGTGCACGCGGAGGGTTTAAATCTAGGGGTATGTGCACGTGTTGGTGCGCGCGGCAGGACAGCAGTGGCATCCCCGCCCGAAGGATCTGCGGTCAGGACACACCCAAAAAGGCGGTGAAATGCAGAAAGGCCAGCAAGATGTGGAAACGCCGGCAGTGTACTGAAACGCGGCGATATACAGAAAGATCGGGACACCGCCAACACAATGTCAACGATGTCCCGACACATCACAATGGTCGGGGTGGCGGGATTTGAACCCACGACCTCTTCGTCCCGAACGAAGCGCGCTACCAAGCTGCGCCACACCCCGTGCGACCGTTCAAGTATAGCGATGCCGATGCTGAGTACACAAAAATAAGAGAGCAAATACGCTGCAGTTTCGGTCACACCCGTTGCGTGGCGCTGATGAAAGGGAGAAGCGGGTGAGGCTTCTGGCTGTTGACACGGCTGGAAACCTCACCCGCGAGGGATGGCAGTTAGTTCAGGTCACCTCCGTTTCCGGGACACAACCGTGAGTGCGGTTGCGCCGACGATGAAGCTGAGCGCAATGAGGCCAGTCAGGTTGTTCGCGCCGGTGCGAGCAATTCCCTTGGCGACGATGTACTTACCGTCCGCGCTCTTCTTGGACTGTTCGACTTTGCCTGGAGTGACCGGCTTGGCTGGGGTGACAGGGCATGGCTGCGCAGCCACCGACAGGTCCCATTCCACGGTTGCGCCGTCTTTAACCATGTAGTCCTTGGCCACTGAAGCTGTGACGTGAACCGTTGAGTTGGTCTTTTCCGTGGTGTAGGTGACGCCTTCCTGGGTTGGAAGCTTCACCGTTTGCTCAACGCCGCACTTGTCGGCGGGAACCACTGTTGGCGCCTCGGGGGTCACGACTTTGGTGACAGTGCCTTTCACGTCCATCTGGAATGTGTCGATTCCCAGCGGTGTGGCGTAGTAAGGAGGATTGGCAAGTGACAGCATGACCGGCGTTGCGGTATTGGCCGCCAGAGCTCCAATCTCCACGCCAGCTTTGAGCTGCGCGCCTGTCACTTCCATCCGCGTGTCCCCGACAGTGAGGGCGTACATCGTCTGGTCTTTCAGGGCATTGGACGTGACAGTTGCCGTGGCATCCATCACCGCATTGTCCTTGGCAGTCAGGTACACGGTGTGGGACACGTCCCCTGAGTATCCAAGGGTGCTCGGCATGCTTTCTGCGTTCTCTTCGGTTGCGGTGAAGGTGCCGTTATCTGACGTGACAGTCTTCTCCGACAGGTACAGTGGCTTGCCTTCTGTTTCAACCTTGATCACCGGCAGGTTCGCGTCAGGGGAATTGCCCTTGAGTGTGACTGTCAGTGTGGTTCCCTCATGCGTGAACGGAAGTTCCGTATCCGTTCCGTCAATTGTCACAGACTTGACCGTGGAGGAAAGGCCGCGCAACTGGATGGTCTTGTCAGGAGCCCAGCCGTCGGTGACACCCAGGTACACCGCATTGTCGTTGACGACCGCATATCCCCAGTTTTCCTGTGGGAAACGGGCGTAGCGTGAGCCGTTGAGAATGGCGGGGTGAGCCTTGTTCCATTCGCCCACACCCTTGAGGATGTTGACCTCGAATGGATCCATTTCGCCGGTGCCCTTGGGGCCAATATTCAGAAGGTACTGGCCACCGTTGGCGACTGTTGTGAACAGGTTGTTGACTTCGTGCTGAATCTGGTAGGTCAGCTGAGCGGGATTCTGCCGCTTGTTTTCTATTTCAGGCCACTTGCAGTATCCCCAGCACGTGGGGAACGTTGAACGGGCAGCTTCCCACGGTGCCTGGCGTTTCTGGCTGAAGACCGCGTTATCGCCACCGACTTCGAAGTCACCCTTGTTGTTCCACACGCGTGAGCTGACCATGGCGTTAGGCTGCAGTTCATGCACCCAGTTGGCCATTCGCTCTGACTGGTCGGCAGTGGGAGCGCCCATATCGAACCAGACCTCTGCGATTTCGCCGTACTTCGTCATCAGCTCAGTGAGCTGAGACTTGATGTAGGGCATCATGCTTTCGGGGATCTTGTTCATGTTCGAGTAGGGCTCAGCTTCGTGCTTAGTCCAGTCGATAATGGAGAAGTACACGCCGAACTTCAAACCGACATCGGCGCAAGCAGTCGACAGTTCTTCCAGAGGGTCGAGACCCATATCGGTCTTATCAATGACGTTATAGTCAGTTGTTGCGGTATCCCACATTGCAAAACCATCATGGTGCTTTGATGTGATAACCAGATATTTCATTCCAGCGTCTTTAGCATTTTGACACCATTCATGGGCATCAAATTCAGGCGCATTCATTTGTGCTGCTTCAGCAAGATAATCTTCGTCGCTGATTTTCGACCAGGCTTTAATCTGTTCCGGATACCCTAGGGGCTGGCGTTGACCTTTGTAATATCCACCGAAGTTCGAATAAACGCCCCAGTGGATAAACATTCCGAACTTCAGCTTTTCCCAGTTTTGGGCGCGCTCCGATTCAGTGTAGGGAATTGCTGCATCCACGCCTACCACGGGGGATGGGTTCGCGGGTGCCAGATCGGCAGACGGTTCAGCGAAGGCTAGACCTGTCATAGAAGTTATGAGGCCCAGAGTTAACGCTGAAGATGCAAGAAAATGTAGCTTTCTCACGTGATCTCCTAATAGTGTAACAACATTGTCGCCGACTACGCTACTCGAAAGAATTACTTTTCTTCTACTGTTTCGGTATTAACCAAAATAAAGAGTTAATTTATTGCAAGAAACAAAATTAAAACAAAAGGAATAAGGATCTAAGTCCCCCCACACATAATGCGGCTCAAGGTGATGTCAAACGATCTCAGTTTGCGCTGACCAGACGCAGAATCGACACCTCGGGGCGCGTGGCGATACGAACCGGCGCCCATGGTGAGGTACCCAGTCCGGCACTGACATGCAGGGGAGCAGACGCGCCCTCATGCCTCCACGTGTGCACACCCTTGGCGTAGCGCGGCGGCAGGTCGCAGTTCGTCACCAACGCCCCCCACACGGGCAGCCCGATCTGTCCGCCGTGAGTATGTCCCGCGCAGATCAGATCCACACCTCGATCAACGAACGCATCGAGGACCCTGCGATACGGCGCGTGAGTGACACCGATGCGGATGGTGTCCGAATCATCCCAATTCTCCGGCAGCTCCGGCATGCGGTCGCGCTCAAGGTGCGGATCGTCAACACCTGCCAGATTGACCGCCACCGACCGGTCGCCGTGCGACAGGCGCACCGTCAGCTGATCGCACCGATTCGACAGGTCAACCCAGGACGCCCTCGTCAATCCCTGAACGAAATCGCGCCACGGCAGACGCGCCAGGTGAGACGTGTCGCGAGTGGCGTGCGCATCGCGGCGCAGATAGTGCGTCCAGGGGCGGAACGTCGACGACGTGTAATAGTCATTGGAACCCAGCACGAACACTCCGGGGTAAGCCAACAGCGGCCGGTAGGCCTCACGCAGAAGCGAAGCTCCCGTCGCATTGCCGAAGTTGTCGCCCGTCGACATCACCATGTCGAAATCCTCGGTTCGGGCCACGTGGTCAAGAAAATCGACGAGGAAGTCCTGACCGGAATACAGGTGGAGGTCGGAGATGTGCAGGATGCGCAGCTCTTCGCCCTGGCGCAGTGCAGGCACTGGAATCGAGAAGTGCCGCACCGTCGGGCATCGTCGCTCGCACTGACCCCAGGCAAGCGAAGCGACCCCCAGACCCGCCACCGTCGCAGTGGCCAGGCCCAACGCGCGGCCCGCTGCGATCAGGCGGGGTGGCAGAACCGATGGCTGACGGGACGCATTGAGCAAGATGCGAGGATCCGTCGCAGCCAACGACTGGCGCGCGTTGAACTCACTCATCGTTATCTCTCTCGCTCAATAATCGTGCCGTCAGGAAGCTCGATGCTTTCGCCGGGCTTCAGATTCAAACTGTCAAGATCAATATTACTGAGGTCAACCTGGCCGTCGGTGGACAAACTAGTGGACGAGGAGTTCGCGTTGTTACCTGCGTTCCTGTCGCGATTCTGGTTCTGGTTGTTCGAGTTGGCGTTGTTCTGAACCTGACGTGTGCCATTCAGGTTGGCGTTCGGCAGGGGCTGGACTTCCGCACCCTGAAGAGCAAGGTTCATGTACGGCATCCACAGGTGCAGGCCAACCGTGGAACCATAAGGAACCGAGTAGTAGCGTCCGGCCACCGTCACATCGGAGACCTGCTGGGATGATGCGTTCGCATGACCCATCCACGCGGCGGTGGCGAGCTGCGGTGTGAAGCCAACGGTCCATGTGTTCGAGTTCGAGTCAGTCGTACCGGTCTTTGCGGCAAACGGGCGGCCACCCTCCAGGTAAATACCTTCCTGCGGGCCGTACCATTCAGCAGCTGACTTGCCCAGAAGCGTCGCAACCTTATCAGCCACTTCCTGATCCAAGACCTGATGACACGACGGCTTGAATTCCTTCAGGACATTCTCTGAGCGGTCAGAAACGGACAGGAGCGCCGTCGGTGGGCACTGCGAGCCACCGTTGGCCAGCGTGCCGTACGCCGAAGCCATCGCGAGTGGCGATGCGCCGGTCGAACCAATGATGTTGGACGGGAGGGCGGCCGGCGCTTCACCCGTATTGGGGTCCTTAATGCCCAGGTCAGCTGCGCGCTGGAAAATCTCACACAAATCGAGGCGGCTCGCCATGTTAACAAATGCCTGGTTGACAGACATCTCTGTGGCGCGCAAGACCGTGTGGGAGCCGTCCTTGCCGGGCAGGTCGCCCACCGTCCACGGCTCGAAGCCACCGATCGCGGCGCCGTTGCAATGGAAATCACCCGGCGTGTAAGTGCGGTTACCCCGGCCAACACTTTCATAAGCGCCGTGACCTTCCTTGAACCACTGAATCAGAGTGAATACCTTGAAGGTTGATCCGACGTCAAAGTTTGAGTCCGCCGAATAGTTCACCTGCGTCATTGCTGGATCAGATTCGTTGGGTGCGCCGAAGTGCGTATTTTGAGCCATCGCGACGATGTGGCCGTTGGACGGCTCCACCGACGCGATCGCGGCGTCGACTCCGTTACCCGGTGGCAATGCTCCGTTGACAACGTCCAGCGCAGCTTTCTGCTTATTCGCGTCAATCGTGGTGCGAATCGTGATACCGCCGGTCTTCAGCAGGCGTTCACGTTCGATGCGGGTCTCACCGAATATTGCATCGTCGAGGAACTGCTGCTTGGCGAACTCGCAGAAGTACTCCATACCCGTCGCCGCGCCGGCACAGCCCTGGGGGCGCTCGTTCGGGTTGAGCATGTCGGGAACAGGTGTGGCCACCGCCTCGTCGTGTTCCTGCTGAGTAATGATGCCCTGATCGAGCATGACGGAAAGGACGATGTCACGTCGTTCCTGAGCGGCATCGGGGTGAACCAGCGGATTGTAGGAGACCGGGGACTGCACCAGGCCCGCCAGCAACGCCGACTGCGGCATGGTCAACTCGGATGCGTGGGAGGAAAAGTACAGGTCAGCAGCGGCTTCAACGCCATAGGTGGTGGGGCCGAATGGTGCGATATTCAGGTAGCCGGTCAGGATGTCATCCTTGGACATCTGGCGCTCCAGACTCATCGCGTACTTCATTTCACGCAGCTTGCGCTCAGGTGTACTCACCGTCGCATCGTGAATCTGTTCAGGGTCGCCTTCCAGAAGGCCTTTCTCCACCAGCGAGTTACGCACGTACTGCTGCGTGATGGTCGATGCACCCTGCATGCCGTCATCGTCGGAGAAGTTACGCACAACGGCGCGCATAATGCCGTCCGGGTCCACGCCGTGATGGGTGAAGAATCGCTTGTCCTCAATAGCGACAATCGCCTGCTTCATCTCTTCGGAAATCTTGTCGGACGGCACGACGATACGGCGCTTGTCGTAGAACTTGGCGATCGTCTGATTGTTGGCGTCGAGCATCGTCGACTCTTCAGCCGGTGCAACGATCTCGATATCTTCGGGCAGCCCCTCGAGAATCGATGGTGAGGCTTTGGCGGCCACCCCCAGTGATCCCACGGCAGGCACCGCGATACCGGCACCCAGGACGCCCAGCAGTGCAGAGATGCAGATGAAGGCGAGCAGGAGCGCCACCAGCTGGACTGGCGTGACTGAACGAGTTCGAGTCTGTGGCTTCGACATAGGTTAAGGATACGTGTGTCCACGTGCATTAGGGGAGGGGAAGTGCCTGAGGTATGAGGAATTCGTCAAATTGAGGCTGCTGGCGTCACCCTCGTCGATGATTGACGAGGGAGGCCGCGGGCGCCTGTTATGCATCCTGTGAGGAGTATATTTCACACTATTGATGATCTCGTGTTGCTTGAATGAGTCAGATGTGTGTATGGTCACAGTAGTGATGGTCAAGGATGATCATGGACTGGAGAACAAGGAATGAGCAGTATCGATCAGGATCAGACATGGGCCGCCCGCGCGCTGTGTGCGACGGAAGAACCGGACGCACTGTTTGTGCAGGGAGCTTCCCAACGCCAGGTACGAGTCAAATGCATGGCATGCGAAGTGCGCCTGGAATGTCTGGCAGATGCGTTGCAGTCGGAAGCTAACTTCGGCGTGTGGGGTGGACTGACTGAACGTGAACGGCGAGCCATGCTGCGTCACTACGACGACGTGGAGGATTGGTGGCAGTGGCTCAACGAATCTCAGGACGCGTTGGCGTGTGAACTACGTACACCGCGGATCCCGAAAGTTCTGGCCCACGTGCGCCGCTAGGAAGCATCGGTATCAAACAGTTAGGCTAGTGACATGACCACATGGGAATACGCAACGATTCCGTTGCTTACACATGCCACAAAAGCAATCCTGGATCAATGGGGTGCTGACGGGTGGGAACTTGTCACCGTCATCCCCGGGCCGACGGGTTCCGATAATCTGGTCGCCTACCTGAAGCGGCCGATAGAAAAACAGGCATAAAAAAGTGGGGCGGTCAGCGACCGCCCCACTTTTTTGACGTCTTCAGCGTGCGCGACGAGCCAGACGGTCAACATCCAGCAGCGTCACTGCGCGACCCTCAAGGCGGATCCAGCCGCGGGAGACGAAGTCAGCCAGTGACTTGTTGACGGTTTCGCGCGACGCGCCAACCAGCTGAGCAAGCTCTTCCTGAGTCAGGTCATGAGGCACGTGAACGCCTTCGTCGGTGGGCGCGCCGAAACGGTCGGCCAGGTCAAGCAGCGCCTTGGCGACACGGCCTGGAACATCTGAGAAGACCAGGTCAGACATGGACTCGTTCGTGCGGCGCAGACGCTGGGCAAGTGCCTTGAGCATGTGCTTGGCCAGCGTCGGGTTCGTGTCAAGGATTTCCATGAGGTCTTCGTGCTCAAGGTAGAGCAGGGTCGCCGGGGATACTGCGGTAGCGTCCGTGGAGCGCGGGCCTGGATCGAAGAGCGTCAGTTCACCGATAATTTCGCCCGGTCCGAGCACGGCGAGCAGTGATTCGCGCCCGTCGTTGCTGGTGTGACCCAGCTTGATCTTGCCTTCGGTGATGATGTAGAGGCGATCGCCAAGGTCGCCCTCGTCAAAGAGAGTTTCGCCGCGACGCAATGCGGTGCGTCCCATCTTGGACTGCAAGAAGTTCTTCTGCGCCTCGTCGAGCCCGTCGAAGAGGGGAACCTGATTGATAATGTCATCAACAAACATGTGAGACCAAACTCCGTTCCTGTCGTCTATGTCGAATCGCGCGAGGCTGCTCGCAGCGTTTCATCTTCCATTGTGTCGTAATCGTGACAATCACCACGGCGTTTTGGCCGGAGTGTATGGCAACAACAGTCAATATTATTATTCATACGTGACGATTCCAACAGAACACGACACATCTGGGCTTGTCGATGCGGGTTCTGAAGCTGCCGAGGCACTTGCGCGTCAGCTGATGAACGCCTATCCGGACGCCACATGCACATTAGATTGTTCGACGCCGTTCCAGCTGCTCATTGCGACAATGCTGTCGGCGCAGACAACCGATGAGCGGGTCAACCGCATCACGCCGGCGCTCTTCGGGGAATTTCCAACAGCTCTGGACCTTGCTCAGGCGCGGCGCGATACGGTCGAGCAGATCGTGCGGCCGTTGGGTTTCCAGCACCGACGATCCGGGCAGATCATTGCGACCGCTCAGGCACTGTGCACTGAATTCGGTGGTGAGGTTCCGCAGTCCAACAAGGAGTTGGAAAAACTCCCCGGGGTCGGGCATAAGACGGCCAACGTCGTGATGGGAGTGTGTTTCGGAGCGCGCGCACTGACAGTTGATACACATGTCGGCCGCCTGTCTCGCCGTTTGGGATGGACGAGAGCGACCAGCGTGACGCGCGTCGAAAAGGACGTGACAACACTGCTGGCAGGCGTGAACTGGACGAAACTGTCACATGTTCTGATCGCACATGGTCGCTCAGTGTGCACTGCCCAGGGGCCCCGATGCGATGAGTGTCCGGTGGTGGATCGCTGCCCGAAAGTCGGTGTAGTGCCCTGGTCAGGTGGTGGGCAGTGAAGCCAGGAAATCGCTGATCAGGGTCGTGACACGCTCGGGTGCTTCTTCGGGGGCGAAGTGCCCCACTGCGGGCAGCATTGTGGTGTGCAGCGGATAGGTCACATGGTGTGAATCGCGCGCAAAATCTGTAGCCGACAGTGATGAATCTTCTGCGCAGTGCACGCTCAGAGTCGGAACCTGCACGGGGTCGGCCAGCGCCTTGCGCGAGGCGATGGACAGGAATCGCGTGCTGGAAAATGAGTCAGTGGTCGCGGAGGCGGCGAACGCGCGAGCCATTGCGCGTCGATAGGGTTGTGCGTCGGCCAGCATCTGTTCGCGATGTGAGGGCGCCGCCCACGAACGGATCATTGAATCGATGAGTTTGCCGGATTTGAGCAAGGTGACGCGCCGCCAGGGAATATCCATGCGCAGGGCGAGCAGACGCCCGCGCCACAGAGGAAGCAGTGTGGGCCACAGGGTACGTTCCAGTGGGTGCGGCGCCGCCAGCGTCATCACCGCGCGCAACGCAACCGGATTGGTAGCTCCCAGCATCCATGCAACAGCACCGCCCATGCCTGCGCCGACCACTGTGAAGTGGGAAATACCCATTGCTGACATGATGGCGGTGACGTCATGGGACAGTTGCAGCAGATCCACCTTGTCGGCCTGCAGGTCGGAGGCGCCGAAACCGCGCTGATCAACTGCGATCACACGATGCCCCTGCTCAGCCAGGGAGGGAATAACATGCCGCCAGGAACGCCAGAACAAAGGAAATTCGTGCAGCAGAACAACGGCGTGGTCACATTCCAACGGGCCGGCATCGACAACGTGGAAGGTCGCGCCGCCAGCGTTGACGTGGCGATGCTGCCACGGACCGGGCTCTTCCAGAACCTCCCGAAGAGAAAGATCTGCATCCATGTGATTCAGCGGCCCTCATCGCGAGCCTTGGCCGCGCGGCGGCGGGCTCGCCATGAGAAGAAGGCACCTTCAGGATTGATCTTTTCCACCTCAGCGCGCAGAGCTTCCTCCGAGCGGCCACGGCGACGTACCCAGTGAGAGACCCACGCGCCTACCAGCACGATCAGGCCCAGGAGTGCGAAGCGTCCGGAAAATGCGGAGGCCTGGAAGTGGTGAGCAAGATTCATGCCGAATGCGTTCCACGAGTTCAGCCACTGAACAGCAGGCTGAATGAGCTGCGAGAAAATCCCCGGAATGACGATCGGAACAAGTCCGGACAGGAAGGTGAGGATACCCATGACGAAGCCACCCAGCGAGGAGCGCGCAACCGTCACCCCCAGCAGGACAACAATCACCAGAGCGCCCACCAGTTCGGCAATAGCTGCCAGGTTCACTGCCCCCGTCGAGAACGCAGACCCGTCAGCAAGTGTCATGCGCGCCCCGGCATCAGCTGCGAGGAACCATGCGATGGGCAGGAAGATCAAGAATGCGAAGAAGCTCCACCAGTGCGATCCAGCGCGAGACGGAATCTCGGGCGACAGTGTCGTGCCTTCAAAGATGGCGTCATCGAGGGAACTCGGGGTGCCTTCCACGTGCACCGGAACCGGTTCAGCGCGAGGATGCCAGTTTGCCTCGTTCTCATCTGCCGGATCTGCTTCCTCCGGCGGAGAGACGAGGGAACGGCGGTGCACTGCGGTGCGCTCCAGCTCATCTTCATCTGTGGCTGTTTCGTCCTCATCGCGGTCATGGCGATTCTCGAGGACGTCGCGCGGAGCTGGTGCCGGCAAATCATCACGCTCAGGCGGGGAGATGCGATCGCGAGGTTCATCCTCATCCAGGTCAGGTGCGTCGCCCTCGTCATCAACAGGATCGACGGGGGAAGGGATGCGTGGTTCGGAAGTGGAGGGCACAGGATCGACGGCCGAGGTGTCATCGGCAGCACTGCCAGGCGCTCCAATGATGTTTTCCGTGTCGCCCTCATGCCTGCTCAAGGTCACTTCTTCGCCCGTGAGAATCTCATCGCTGGCAGCTGATTCAGCGATTTCGTCAGTTTCTTCGGGGCGCGGTGCCATCGGCGCAGCCGTTGATCCGCTTGCGCCCTCGAAAGTCGGGCTCTCATCGACGATGAGTTCATCGTCTCCCACTTCACCTTCCGGGCGGCGGTCGTGGAGTTCCTGATCAGACATGGTGCTACCTCCTTAGACCTTTAATGTAGCGTGAGAACTGCCCGATCTTGCGATGGGCGTGCCGAAACGGCCGATTCTGATCGTGTTACATCTCATCCACAAAACCGTGGCGGTGCCCGGTTGCCCGCAACACCTGTGCGCGAACATGGCGGCGCGTCAGCAGCGGACCCATGACCAGTGCGGGAAGCAGTAACCCCAGCGCGGACAGCACCGGCGCAGCCAGAGAAATCTGCGTCGTGGCGGGGGAATGCGGTGTGACCACCGCGCCGGTAAGGCTTGACCACAATGGGATGAGGAACGAAAACGGTATGACCACCAGAACTGAGGACGCCACAATGGGTCCGGACGTTGACCACTGCGAAATCCACGCCACCAGGCCGAAACACAAGGCGCAGATCAGCGCCGGAACTGGTCGGAACGTGTTTTCTGCCATCAGCCCCTCCAACCCCTGTGACGCTACGCGCAGTGATTCCTCGGGCGCGGCAACCATCATCATGATGCACCCGAGAATCAGGGCAACACAGGAAAAGACCGCGACCCACGTCCGGTTGCGCGCATTGTGGAATTGCCCGTTGAAGGGACGCACGCGGGAGGACCCTCCCTGAGAACTCTCGGCACTGGCCTGCTCCAGTTCCCTCAGCGTGGCGTGAACCGTCCACCGCCGCGTGGCAATGGTTGCCACCGTCGCCCCCAGGCAGATGAAGACCACGCATATTGGATACAGACTCCACCGCATCGATGTCAGTGAGTCCGCCTCGCTCATAGCGATTCCCATCCACAGGGGAGCGCGCAACGCGCCGGTCAGCTGGCCCACTCCGACAATTACCGCACTGACAGTGGTGACGGCAAGGCCGGCTGAGGACTCATCAGAGTTGGCAGCCACGAGTGCCAGCAACAGGGTCGTAATGACGATACCGACGGTGCCCTCGGACGATGACAATGGCTGTCCCTGCGCGGTGGCGGCCTGAGTGTCAGCGACCGCAAATCCCATGATGATCAGCGCGACAGGTGAAAAAACCGCTGAGAAAACCGCTGAACGCAGGTGCTGTGACAGCGTGGCCCGAGGGATCGACCTGACCCCAGTCTGTGCCACTTTCGTCTCGCTCACGTTCACCTCACCCGATAAGCTCACCACGTGGAAGAATCCGATCACATTGTGCGCATGCGCCTCCTGCTTCAAGCGTGGCAGACCCCAGATATCTGCGCGCTGCGCGAACAATGTGACAGCGCATTGACGCGCGTCCGTTTCCATCATAGTTTGCGCCGCCGGTGGCAGGAAGTACGCGCCCTGACCAACATCTATGAAGCTGCCTATCTTTCTCGCTGGGAAGGCTCACCGATCAGCACCAGCGATCTGCGTGACCTCACGATGCGCGAGGGGCCACACGAAGCCGGCACCCTGACCACAGGTGAACAGTTCGCGCTGGGGATCTGGCGCAGCCAATGGCACGTCATGACGCTCATGCCGCCCCTGAACCGCACGCCCACCACCAGGCCTGCATCGCAGCCCGCTTTGCCGAACCTGGTCGCCGGACTGCACCGCGACATCACGTCACTTCTTGCTACCTCAGGCCACGTTGAACGTTCCCGAATTGCCGTTCCTGCCTCGCCTCGGCGTCTCGCTCACGTTTTGTCGCATGTCACCTGTGATGTGCCTGCTGTGGTGAGTGCAGCCGCAGTATGGGCCGACTGTGCAGCTCATCCACTGTTCGAACCAGGTTCACGCTCCGTGGGGGCGGCTGTGGCGCGATGGATTCTGACCGTGCGCGGCACGGACCCGACAGGGGTCGTGACTGTGAGCAAGCTGAGCGCCACAGACCCTCAACGCGTTGCGCGCATTGTGTCCGGCTGGGCAGCGCCCGATCACTCCTACGCGCACGACGTGCTCGCATTCTTCCTGTCATCACTGATCGCCGGTGTCGACGATGCCCTGGATATTGCGCTCAGTGTTCAGGCGGGCCACCCTCGGCAATAGGGAATGAGGGCGGGCTACTTGCCGCGCAAACTGGTATACGCGCGGTAAAACGACCACGCCGCGCCTGCAGCAGAGCAAGCGGCAATCATGCCCGGCACAATGAGTCGAGCCGGCGAGGTGCGGACCTGAACCGTGTGCGTGAAACTGCGAATCGGCCAGTCGCGTTCCTGAGCGATTTCACGCAGCTGACGGTCAGGGTTGATGACGACGGGGTGCCCCACTGCCTCCAGTAACGGCACATCAGTGATGGAATCTGAATACGCGAAGCACTCCCTCAGATCCCACCCGTTGCGCTGTGCCATGTCGATGCAGGCGCGCGCCTTCTCATCGGCGTAGTTGAAACGCGAAATCACGCCGGTGAACGTCCCGTCCTCATTGCGCTGCGCGTAGGAACCGATCGACGCGTCAGCACCCAGCATGTGAGCAACCGGGCGCACCATTTCTTCAATCGAGGCTGAGGCGATGACAATGCGCCGACCAGCCGCGCGGTGAATGGCGATTTCTTCCAGCGCCTCCACGAAGCACACCGGGTCAATTGACCTGCTCAACGCATCCTTCACGGTGGACTCCAGGTAGACTCCGTCCCATCCGGCAGCGATTTCACCCAGTGATTCGCGCATTTTCTCTGTCGCCTGCTCGTCAGCGCCCTTGATCAGGTAGGGCAGTTGGATGAGCAGACCCAGCAGTGCGCCGCGCCGGGTCAGAAGGCCGGCCTCACGCAGGGGAGCGCGCAGCGCCACGGAGGTTGACGTGGCCAGGATTGTCTTGTCGAGGTCGAAAAAGGCAGCGGACCTTGAGCGTGGCTGTGATCGCTTCATGCGGGTCTCCTGATCGTCGAGTCGAAAAACTGCGCGCGTTATCCACAGGGTGGTGTCTCTCTCCAGTCTTCCACAGGTTGACTGAGCGAGGTGGACGAGGGAAGCCACGTGAGATGAAGTGACGGCATGAGTACACAGTGGAACGTGCGCGTCGGACTGGATCGACTGGACGAGGGTGCCAGGCGCAGCGCATGTGAAATCATCGAGCTTGCAGGCGGAACGGTTGCCAGCGACGGACTGCCCTGCGACATGTGGCTGACCTCGGATCCGGATGGGCCACCCTCGTCAGTCCGTGCGTCTGCACAGGTGCCGGTCATTGTTGTCGGCCCTGCCGGATCGCTGCGCCTGCCCGGCGATGAGATGATGCTGGCCGACATTGTCGCCTCATGTGAACCGTCACCGGTATTTTCCCCTGACCTGATACGCATCGGTTGCGCCGGATGGCAAGGTGGGGTGGGGGTGACGGCAATCGCGCGGGCGCTGGCTCAGCAGATCCGGTCGCACCCGCTGCCGGTTCTGCCTCAGGCTCCCCCTCCGCCCGTGATCATCGTGGACACCGCCGAGTATGGGCCAGGCGTGGGCGCGGCGCAGGACGTGGCCGCTGACGGTATCCACTGGGGTGACCTGAGCGCAGACGAGACCGGATGGACTGGCACGCTCATTGACGCTCTGCCCGTGCATGACGGCGTGAAAATCCTCGCGGCTGACTGCCGTGGTGGGCCGGCACGTTCAGATACGAGGCTGGTGCGGGTGCTCACCAGCGTGAGCTCCCGCGCGCATGTTGTGGTCGATCTGGGACGGTGGGATGAATACGCAATGCGCACCGCCTCCCAATGTGGAATCGATGCGCTGTGCCTGGTCGGACGCGCCGACCTGGACGGGGTGTGTACGCTGATGGCCGGCATATCCCGCTATGCGCCACCTGCTGTGCCCGTCGTGATTGCCACGACGCACGGGACGACGACGCAACTGTTGGGCAGTATCCGCGAGTGCGGCTTCCAGTCGATTCAGGCCATGCAGTGTCCTTTTCGAGGTGGGATGCCCAGGGGTTTTGCCGTCAAGCGAATGTATGCCGCGCTCAGGTCGGGCATGGAGCGTGCGCGATGAGCCGTCACACCATGAGGCGCGCGCTCGCTCAGGGGCACTCAGCTGTCCGGGCGGTGCGTGACAATGCTCGCGAGGGTGCAGGAGTGAGAGAACTGGCCACCGATTTTGACGATCTGGTGGCGCGCGCCGGCGGACTCGGACCGGACCTTGCTCCTCTTGTGGCGGACCCCGATGTGACAGATGTGCTCGTCAACTCCACCAGTGTCTGGATCGATCGCGGGCAGGGGGTGGAGCGTGTTGACGTGCAGCTGGGGTCGGAAAGTCAGGTTCGGGCGCTCGCGGTCCACATGGCAGCTGCGTGCGGACGACGACTGGATGAGGCCAGTCCGATTGTGGATGGAACGCTGCCCGGCGGCGTGCGCCTGCACGCGGTGCTCTCACCAGTTTCTGATGAAGGAACGGTGATTTCCCTGCGGACCTCGCGCGCTCACTCCATGACGCTGGAGCAGATGGTGCGCAAGTCTTTGATGGACGGTTCCATCGCGAGCGTGATGGCCCAGTTGGTGGCACTGCGGGCCAACATTTTGATATCCGGGGCGACCGGGTCGGGTAAGACCACATTGCTGTCGACCATGCTGTCCAGCGTGCCGCATGACGAACGGATCGTGTGTATCGAGGAGGTACGGGAATTGCGTCCCTGTCACCCGCATGTTATCCACTTGCAGGAAAGGCAGGCCAATGTTCAGGGCGCGGGAGCGGTGAGCCTGTCGGATCTGGTGCGCGCTGCGATGCGAATGCGGCCCGACCGACTGATTCTCGGTGAGTGTCGAGGCGCCGAAGTGCGTGACGTGTTGACGGCGCTCAACACCGGACACGACGGGGGAATGGCTACCATCCACGCCAACGCGGTGGAAGATGTCCCGGCACGTCTGGCTGCCCTCGGATCGCTGGCCGGCCTGTCGGATGCCGCGCTGTCAGCGCAGGCGGTGGCCGCATTTGACGCGGTGATTCAGATGAGGCGCGATGCGCATGGAAGGCAGGTCAGCCAGATTGGTGTTCTGACCCGGACAGCAGGTGGCGTTGCCTGTGAATGTGAATGCGCGCTGAGAGAGCGTGATGGCCGGCTCTACCCTGATCGCGCCTGGCCACTGCTGGCTGAACGGCTGCACATCGATCTGGACGCGAAAAGTGCTGCTCCATGATGGCGCTACTGTGCTTGATGAGTGCCTGTTTGGTCGCGGCGATTGGCATATCGGCCGCCAAACATTGGCGCGCTCAGGCTGTGATCGTGGCCTGGAGATTCGACGAATCATTGAAGGCAGTTCGCGCACAGAAGCCAGTGCCTCCCTCGTCAAATGTCGTGCCGGCCGGGCAGGACAGCAGCTCCCAGTTGTCGATGTTGGTGGCCGAGGTGGCAGCCCGGCTGCGTGCCGGTATGCCGACTGCCGAGGCGTGGATGCGTGCGTGGGACAGAGTTGGCTCTGCGCACCTGGGTTCATGGGAGGGGATTGCCGAGGACGGTGTTCCCCGATCCGTGGCGAGGCTGGCGCGCGCTCCCTCGTGGCGCGATGTGCGGCGTGATGTGCTGGGTTTGGTGCGGCAGCGAGACGCGTTGTCGTGGCGCCACCTAGTGTCCTCGTGTGGGCGGCTGCGGCGACGCAGCACAGTGAGCGAACGGGTCAGTCGGCGCTCAGCTCATACCTTGAGTGTCGCATGCCGCCTGACGCAGGAACTGGGAACGCCGCTTGCTGAGGTACTGGATATTGTGGCTGACAGTATCGATGAAGCTGCAGCCGCCGAAGATGCGCGCGCCATCGCACGGTCTGGCCCCTTGACCTCGGCACGTATTCTCACCGCATTGCCTGTGGCGGGTATTGCGCTGGGCCAGCTGATTGGGGCGAACCCTCTTGAGCGCTTCTGTGACGGTGGGATCGGCACCATCAGCGCCATCATCGGAACGGTGTGCCTGATCGTTGGTCGGCTCGTCTCCACTCGCATGATCACCCGAACCATTGACATAAGCGAGAGCGTCGATCCGGCCACTATGTGCGATCTGACGATCGCGGGAATGAATGCGGGTGCCTCAGTGCCCTCCATTGTGCGCACGCTGGGCCGCGTCGGTAATGACGCGGAACTGGAACGGATCGGTAGCGAACTGGTCCTGGGGGCACGGTGGGGTGATGCGTGGAATCCCCATCCAGCCAACGCCGCGCTGCTGGCTGATGTCCTCGAGCCGGCATGGAGCGATGGCACGTCGCCGGTGCCGTTGCTCACGCGTGCTGCGCGCCAGGTCAGGGCACGGCGCATCGCACATGCAAAAAGTGAGGCTGAACGCCTGGCGGTGCGCCTTGTCATCCCGCTGGGGGCGTTACTGCTGCCGTCCTTCATCGCCCTGGGCGTCGTGCCAATCCTGCTGCATATTGGCACGAACACTTTTGGCGGGTTGTGGTAGCTGACGGGTCGGCACCTGACAGCCCCTGGTTATCCACACCGCGCATCTACAGATGCGTTGAATCCACAGCTGCCCTTCCAGGTGCTTCTTGCTCCACAATTTGCGCACAGTCGATGGAGATCGCAGTGCGTGTCACGGAAGGTGGTCACACCGTCAAACGGCGGACAGTCACTATTGATCGAAAGGACAAACATGGCAATCACCCAACGCATCGAAGATGCAGCGACGAAGGCAGCGTGTGACACGTGGTGTCAATACGACGCAATGATCCAACGTGCTCACCATGTCGAGGATCATGATGCCGATCCGGAAGAAGGATCCACAACCGTGGAATACGCGATCGGGGCGGTCGCAGCAGCCGGCTTCGCCGGACTTCTGCTCGTCGTTCTCAAGTCAGGCGCAGTGAAATCCCTGCTTCAGGGCATTATCCAGCAGGCGCTTTCACTGTGAACAGGCATGCGACACGTGGTCCCGTAAGTGCCAGGGAGTGCTTACGGGACCACCCCGCTGGTGGCAGCGAAACGGGCGGGCATAGCGAGGACGGCATGGTGACAGTCGAACATGCGCTCTCACTTTTCGCCGTGATGATCGTGGTGGCGTTCGTTCTTGGCGTCGTCAGCATTGCTCACACGCGCATTGAACTGTGTTCGGCGGTTCGTCAAGGTGCACATGAAGCAGCCATAGGTGGCCAGGATCCAGCTCTCAGTGTTTCCCAGGCGTACGGCAGGCCCGTTACTGTCACAACGAACAAATCAGGGCGATGGATGACGGTCACCGGGCACGCCAGTGTGGCTGCGCCGGCAGGATGGGTCGGTGCTACAGCATCGTGCACGATCACCACCATTTCCGAGCTGGTGCCCTGATGGTATACGGCGACAGGGGGAACGAGGAAGGATCAGGCACCATCTCCGCGCTGGCGGTCATCGCATGCACCGTGATGATGTGTGTGGTGATTGCTGGTGCAGGGAGTGTGTACGGGCATCAGACCCGTCTTCAGGCAGTGGCTGACGTTGCAGCCCTGGCCGGTGGGCATCGGTCGGCGGTTGCACAGTGGACCGGAGGTGGGATGAATGCCTGCACGGTGGCCAGTGAGGTCGTCGAGCGCAATGGGGCTCACGCCGGCTGCGAGGTGCGCGGAGATGACACCTATGTGACGGTGAGCCAGAGAGTGCTTGTTGCGGGGATCAGTGTGGATATTCGCGCGAGGGCACGCGCAGGGCCGGTCAGGCGTGACACGCTGAAACAGTGAGCGAGACGACTAACACGAGGAAGTCCCCTAATCCGGGAAGATTCACGGTGAAAAACGTTTAACCCGAGGCGGCAGAGCGTCGCTCAATCCTGGTTTTGCCTGATGAATCACGACAAAGGCACGCTGTGACCCTTCAATCGTTAACGATCACGTAAACGGTCGGCGTCGCGCAGCGGTCGTGCTGATACGAGGACGAAAAATTACGTTTTTATATCGTTTTTGGCAGATTTAACACTTTATTTGTCGTTTTGCACGAACCAAGCTACACTGTCAAGCACGTTGTCGTACAAATGTGACACTGGAGTCGTTAGCGCTAACGGTCTAGGTCTTATTTGTCGCAGGCGTTATGTACCACGCACGAAGGGGTGAGACGTGACACATTTGCTCGACTTGAAAGGTATGTCGAAGACCTTTCCGGGCGTCAAAGCACTATCGAATGTCAATTTGGATCTTCGAGCAGGAGAAGTGCTGGGGCTTTGCGGTGAAAACGGTGCCGGAAAGTCGACGCTGATGAAGGTCCTGACCGGTATTTATCAGCCTGATCCAGGCGGCGAGATTTGGATCAAGGGCGAAAAGGTCCACGTGACGGGCATCAACCACGCACGTGACCTTGGCCTGGCCATCATTCACCAGGAACTCAACATCGTTCCCGACCTGACGGTTGCCCAGAATCTGTACCTGGGGCGCCCAGGCTCCACTAGAGCCGGGATCGTCAATGACAAGAAACTGAACAAGGATGCTCAGGAGCTTTTCGATCATCTGAAGATGGATATCAACCCCAAGGCTTACTGTCGCGACCTGTCAGTGGCGCGCCTCCAGATGGTGGAAATCGCCCGAGCGCTGTCGTATAACGCAGACATTCTCATTATGGATGAGCCGACTGCGGCGTTGACGATCGAAGAAACGGACGCACTGTTTGACCTGATCCACGACTTCGTCACGCCGTCAACCGGTCTGATATACATCTCGCACCGTATGCCTGAAATCAAGCAGATTACGGACCGCGTGGTCGTTCTGCGCGACGGTGAATACGTCGGCACGGTGAACACGGCTGAAGTGGAGATGCAGGAAATCATCTCCATGATGGTGGGACGCAAACTGAAGTCTGACGTCCGTCCCGTCACGAAGCCGCAGACAGACGAAACTGTTCTGGAAGTCAAGAACCTGTCCACGAAGAATCTCATCAAGAACGTGAGCTTCGACGTGAAGAAGGGTGAGATTTTCGGATTCGCCGGTCTGATGGGTGCAGGTCGCACCGAAGTGGCGCGATGCGTCTTCGGTGCTGATCCGCGCACCGAAGGTGACATTTACGTGCACGGCAAGAAGGTCAGGATTACGAACGCCAAAGACGGGGTGACGAACGGTATCGGCTACCTGTCCGAAGACCGTAAACGCTTCGGAATCCTGCTGGATGCTGACGTGAAAGCCAACGTCACGCTGGCCGACATGAAGGACTATGCGAAAGCGGGCTTTGTCGACGATCGCAAGATCCGCAGGACCGCACTCGACTATGTGGACAAATTGCGGATTCGCACCCCTTCAATCAATCAGACCCTGTTGAACCTGTCTGGTGGTAACCAGCAGAAAGTTGTTATTGCCAAGTGGTTGGTTCGAGACAGTGATGTCTTGATCTTCGATGAGCCAACACGCGGTATCGACGTGGGCGCAAAAGAAGAGATCTATCAACTGCTGGAAAACCTCGCGGCGCAAGGCAAGGCAATCGTTGTGATTTCATCGGAACTGCCCGAAGTACTGCGCCTGTCGAACCGTATCGCAGTGATGGCACAGGGCCGCATTATCGGCATCCTCGATAACGAGGAAGCCACCCAAGAAAAGATCATGGAACTGGCCACCGTTGGCCAAGAGCAAGCAATGGGAGTGGACGCGTGAGCACCGAGGTTGAAACGAAAGACCAAGCGTCAGAAAAGTCCAACAGCAAAGTCGTGACTTTCCTGAAGTCATCAATTCAGCAGCTTTTCGCATTCGCTGCACTGATCCTGATTTACATTTACTTCCTGTTCGCAGCCCCGAACTTCGCATCCATTGGCGTGTTCATGAACGTCCTGATGGCAGCTTCTGCAATCGGCGTCATGGCGCTGGGTGCAACGTTCATCATCGCCACCGGCGGCATCGACCTGTCAGTGGGCACCGGCATGACGCTGACAGCAGTGTCGGCAGGTCTGCTGATGGGCTCACCCGAATCCGGATACCTCGGGCTGCCCGTCGGTATCGGCTTGCTGCTCGTCCTGGTGGTCGGCGCAGTGATCGGACTGGTCAACGGGTTTAACGTGGCGTTCCTGGGTATTCCTCCCTTCATCGCCACACTGGCCATGATGATGGCAGCCAACGGTCTGTCACTGATTCTGTCGGGTAAGAGCTCGATCAAGATCCCCTCGCCGTTCTACTACAACCTGTCGAACGGCAAACTGATCGGCTCCCTGCCCAACGCAGCGTTGATCTTCATTATCTTGACTGTCATCGCATCGATCCTGCTGACGCGCACGGTCCTGGGCCGCTACGCGCTGTCGATGGGATCGAACATCGAAGCCACACGCCTGTCAGGCGTGAACGTGCGCTTCTGGACCTTGATGGTGTACATCGCAGCCGGTATCTTCACGGCCATCGGCGGCATTCTGTACTCAGCACGATTCGGATTCGCACAACCTGCTGAAGGTCTCGGACTCGAGTTGCAGGCAATCGCAGCGGTCGTCATCGGCGGTACCTCACTTGCCGGTGGTCGCGCCACAATCATCGGTACGTTCATTGGTGCGCTGCTGATGAACACTCTGACGACAGGTCTGCAGATGATGGGTGTTGCAAAGGAATGGCAGCTCGTGGTGACCGGCCTGGTCATCCTGCTGGCAGTCTTTATCGATAACGTCCGCCGAGCCCGTGCTCAGGCAGTGTAAGCATTACTTGAATCGGACAACCGTCCAACCACCACAACGGCGAAGAAAGACCTTCGCCCGAAAGAAAGGAACAGCAATGCGCCCAATTGGACGTATCGTGAGCCTCATTGCCGCTGGGGCAATGGCATTGGGAATGACCGCTTGCTCATCAGGCGGCGGCGACACAAACGCCGCTTCCGGCGACGCCGGTGCAACACAGAGCGGTGAAAGCGCCGGCGGTGCTGCCAGCGGTGAAACCATCTACCTCGTCTCGAAAGGCTTCCAGCACCGCTTCTGGCAGGCAGTGAAGGAAGGCGCAATGCAGGCAGGTGAAGAATTCGGCTACAAGGTTGAATTCATCGGACCCGCCAACGAGCAAGCCATCACTGAGCAGCTCCAGCAGCTCCAGACCGCACTGGACACCAAGCCTGCTGCAATCGGATTTGCAGCACTGGATTCAGAAGCTGCCGCCCCGATCCTCGAGCAGATCAAGGCCGCCAACATTCCGGTGGTCGCATTCGACTCCGGCGTTGAGTCCGACATTCCGGTGACAACCGTTCAGACGGACAACAAGGCCGCTGCCGCTGAAGCCGCCAAGCACCTGGCGGAACTCGTGGGCCACAAGGGCAAGGTTGCTCTGGTCTGCCACGATGACACCTCCCAGACCGGTAAGGACCGCTGCGCCGGATACCAGGAATACATGGCTGAGAATGAACCTGACATCGAACTGCTCGATCCCCAGATCGGCGGCGAGGTCGGTGTGGCAGCTGACGTTGCCAAGAGCATTCTGACTGCCAACCCGGATGTTGTAGGTATTGGCGCAACGAACGAAGCATCAGCCATCGGCACGATGCAGGGTGTGACCGAATCCGGCAACGCCGGCAAGGTTCAGATGGTTGGTATCGACTCCGGTAAGGCACAGCTCGAATCCGTTCGCAGCGGCGTGCAGGCCGGCGCTGTGACTCAGGCTCCAGTCAAGATGGGATACGAAACTGTCAAGGCTGCAATTGCAGCCATCAAGGGTGAAGAACTGCCCAAGATCATTGACTCCGGTTTCGCCTGGTATGACAAGACCAATATGGACGATCCTGACACTAAGGCCAACCTCTACGAGTGATTTCACATCCCACCGGATAATAGCCCAGGTGGAGGGGGAGAACCCGTTGATCCCCCTCCACCACCTCCTGACCAACGGGACATAATAGTGACGTGACGCTTCGGCCGAACGTCACCGTCCTTACTGCCACGCAGGGGACCAACTAAGACAAACGAAACCAATGAAGGAATGAGGAAACATGGCTGAACACCCCAAGATCGGCATCCGACCAATTATCGATGGACGTCGCAGGGGAGTGCGTGAAAGCCTCGAAGATCAGACAATGGGCATGGCTCAGCGTCTGGCGAAGCTGTACACGGACGAACTACACTACATCGATGGTGAACCTGTGGAATGCATCATCGCTGACACCACCATTGGTGGCGTTTCCGAAGCCATCGCATGCCAGAAGAAATTCGACACTGAAAACGTTGGTCTGACTGTCTCGGTGACCCCGTGCTGGTGCTACGGCACAGAAACCCTGCAGATGGACACCCGTACCCCGCACGCAATCTGGGGCTTCAACGGCACAGAGCGTCCAGGCGCCGTCTACCTTGCCGCTGCACTGGCAGGACACGCACAACTCGGCTTCCCGGCATTCGGCATCTACGGTAAGCAGGTCCAGGATGCTGACGACGAGACCATCCCCGATGACGTGCGTGGCCGTCTGCTCGACTTTGCGAAGGCAGGTCTGGCTGTGGCACAGATGCGCGGTGAAGCATACCTGTCGATGGGCTCGGTTGCCATGGGCATTGCCGGATCAACGGTCAAGGACGAATTCTTCGGCCCCTACCTTGGCATGCGCAATGAGTACATCGATATGTCCGAGTTCTACCGCCGTATCAACGAGAAGATCTACGACGAAGAAGAGTACGAAAAGGCCCTGAAGTGGATGAAGGAAAACTTCACCATCGGAAAGGACTACAACCCGGAAAAGAACCAGCATCCCGAGCGCCATGAAGATTGGTGGGAAACCTGTGCCAAGATGGTGCTGATCGGCCACGACCTGATGAAAGGCAACCCCAAGCTGGCAGAAAAGGGATGGGCCGAAGAAGCCGGCGGCCATGGTGCAATCGCAGCCGGATTCCAGGGACAGCGTCAGTGGACAGACGGCATGCCCAACGGCGACGTCATGGAAACTGTCCTCAACACCAACTTTGACTGGAACGGCGCACGTCAGCCAGTCGGAGTTGTCGCAACCGAAAATGACTCCCTGAACGGTGCATCCATGCTGTTCGGATATCTGCTGACCAACACCCCGCAGATCTTCTCCGACGTGCGCACCTACTGGAGCCCGGAATCGGTCAAGCGAGTCACCGGCTATGAGCTGGAAGGACACGCAAAGGACGGCTTCCTGGATCTGCGCAACTCCGGCTCGACCACACTGGATGGTGCCGGCAAGGCCACCCGTGACGGCAAGCCTGTCATCAAGCCGTGGTGGGAAGTAACCGAAGAGGACCAGAAGGCAGCCCTTGAGGCAACAACCTTCCACCCCTCAGGGTACGAATACTTCCCCGGTGGTGGGTGGTCAACCCACTTCCGCACCAGCGGCGAAATGCCCGTGACGATGTGCCGTATCAACCTTGTCTACGGACAGGGCCCGGTTCTGCAGATCGCTGAAGGCTGGACCATTGATCTGCCCGACGAAGTCGCCACAACCATTGAGCAGCGCACCGACCCGGCATGGCCGACCACCTGGTTCGCACCGCGTCTGACCGGCGAGGGGGCCTTTGCCTCCGTCTACGACGTGATGAATAACTGGGGCGCCAACCACGGTGCAATCTCATACGGACATATTGGCGCTCAGCTCATCACGCTGGCCTCCATGCTCCGTATCCCGGTTAACATGCATAACGTGCCGGAAGATGATATCTTCCGTCCGCGCGCATGGACACTGTTCGGAACAGCCGACGTTGAAGGCGCGGACTACCGTGCCTGCAAGAACTTCGGACCGCTGTACCGCTGAGTCATCCGGCTCTCGCCGCTGACATCAGGATGCCCGATGGGTGGGGCGTCAAGGCGCCCCACCCATCACTGCACCCACTGGGCGAATGCACTGTCACCCTCGGACAATTACCACTGACATCACACTGAAAATACTGAGAAAAGAAGGACGTTTCATGACCACTGCGCTTGCTGTCGATTTAGGGTCGTCGTCAGGCCGCGTTGTTGCAGGACGCTTGGAAGGCGACCATATTGAGATCCACGAGGTGCATCGGTTCTCACATGAAGCGATCCGACGTGACGGCTCACTGGTGTGGGACCTGGAGCGTTTGTGGGATCAAACCGTTGAAGGTCTGCAGAAAGCCGTCCAGGAATATCCCGACGCACAATCCGTATCTGTGGATACCTGGGGCGTCGACTTCGTCGCGCTGGACAGCGACGATCATCCTGTTGGCCCACCACGCGCCTACCGCGATGAGCGCACGGCACGCACATTGGAACAATTCCGTCAACGCATTGATGATGAAGAATTCTTTCATCTGACGGGAATCGCTCCAGCCACCATCAACACCGCAAACCAGCTCGTTGCACTGACCCGCGAAGAACCGGAACTGGCTGAGCACATCGACACGGTTCTGCTTCTGCCTGATTACTTCGCGTGGAAACTGTCCGGCGTCAAAGGCTGGTCTCGTTCTATCTGCTCCAGCTCAGGACTGTGCGAACCTGGTTCGCCACGCTGGTCAGACACGGTCTTTTCACGCCTTGGTCTTCCCCGTTCATGGGTTGGTGATCTCAACGATGACCTCACCACAGTCGGCCCGTGCACGGTCGAAGGGCTTGAATCGCTCACGGTGGTGCGCGGCGGCGCACACGATACGGCATGTGCAGTCCACGGCCTGCCTGTCGAAGAAGGCGTCAAAGCGTACTTCCTGTCCTGCGGATCATGGTCCGTGCTCGGCGGCATGCTGGACCGCCCGCTGCTCACTGACGCAGCATTCAAACTGGGCCTGACCAATGAATCACGCAGTGACGGAGGAGTTCGTCCGCTGTTCAACATCACCGGCATGTGGATCCTGCAGGAACTCCAGCGTCAGTGGGAGCGCGAAGGGATGCCGACCGACACCGACGAATTGGTGGCCGCTGCGCGCACATGCGCCCCGTCCGCACATCTGTTTGACCCGGATGACTCCCGTTTTGCCGAACCCGGTGAAATGGTTGAAAAGATCGACACCGTGATTCGGGAAGCCGGCGGTGAGCCTCCCTCGACGAAGCCCGAGTACGTACGACTGGTCATTGAATCCTTTGCCCAGCGTTATGCGCGCGGCATTGACGAGCTGGCGCAGATCGCTGGAAGCAGGCCCGACCAACTCAACCTGGTAGGAGGTGGCGCGCGCAACCACCTTCTGTGTGATCTGACCGCGCAGGCCGCTCAGCTGCGTGTCGTGGCCGGCCCGATCGAAGCGTCGATCCTGGGCTCCCTCATCGCGCAACTGGAAATAATGGGGAACATCGCTTCAGGCGACAGGCCCCACATCATTGCAACGACAGCGAAGACCCGTGTCCACGAACCCTCTGCGCGTTAAGAACGGACCACCCGCGAAGAACAAGCGAGTCTCGCTCGCAGACGTGGCGCGCCATGCCGGCGTGTCAGCCAACACGGTCTCGCGCGTGGTACGAGGCGACCCTGAAGTCGCAGATTCCACACGAGCGAATATCACCGCGCTGCTCCACGAGATGGGGTACCGGCCGAACTATGCGGCCAGGGCTCTTGCCGGCAAGCGTACAGGGGTCATCCATGTGCTGATGGCGGCGCCGATGTTCCACGGGCACGGCCAGACGTTGCTGCATGTGCTCAACGCTGCCAGCGATGCCGGTCTGAGCGTGTCGATTTCGAATGTCTACATGTCTGACGGGCACGTCACCAGTAACGCGATCCCATTTCGAGTCGACGGAATCGTCATTCTGGGCGGTCAGGACCCCGTCATCGAAATGGCGATGAAGCTGGCTCGCACAACGCCGACGACGCTGCTGCTGTCATCGGAAACGAATATCGATGGCGTATCGACCGTCTCTGTCGATAACGTGCTGGGCTCACGAGTCGCCACCGACCACTTGTTGCGTGGAGGAGTCACTGACATCGTTCACCTGATGGGGCCGGCAAGCTGGAACGACGCACATCAGCGGCGCAAGGGATTCGAAGAAGCGTGTGCGCAGTCCGACGCCTCTTTAAATGTCGAGATCATCGAATGTGGCTCGTGGAATGCTGTGGACGGATTCGATGCCACCTACAGCATGGGGCGCATCCCTCAGGGAATCGTCGCATCCAACGACCAGATTGCGCTGGGGGCCATGCGCGCCGTTCGCGAGCTCGGCGGAGAGCTCCCCCACGACACCCGCGTGGTCGGTTTTGACGATGAGGCGGGCGCGCAGTGCTTCTCGCCGCCGCTCACAACTATTCGACAGCCCTTTGACCGGGTGGGCCGCACGGCGATTCGTCAGATCGTCGACCTCATTGCCGGACGCCCACCGCAGGACTTCATCATTCCCCCCGAACTGGTCATTCGGACCAGCTCCCAAATTGTCACTCACTACGAATGAAAGGACACCACTGATGCTGTACGGACCTATGACTCACCCCGCGTTCCTACGCGCACTTGCAGCAGCCGGACACGGCTCGAAGATCTTGCTGGCCGATGGTAACTACCCGCACACCACCGGCGTGAACGAGCGCTGCGAACTGATCTCCCTCAACCTTGCGCCCGGCTTGCTGGGCGTCAACGAGATCCTCGAAGTTCTCAAGCGCACGATCCCGATTGAAAAAGCGGAGATCATGGTGCCTGAGGATGATCAGGACACGATTGACATTCCGGCTCACGCCGACTACAAGGCAGCTTTGCCGGATGTGGAATTCGGTGAGATTCCGCGCTTCAAGTTCTACGACGCGGCTCGAAGTGAGGATGTCGGCATTATTGTGGCGACGGGCGATCAGCGCCTGTACGCGAACTTGCTGCTGACAATCGGCGTGCGCCAGCCTGGTGAGTAGCCGCTCCGTAACCCTCCGTTCACCGGATTTTCGTTTGAGTGACGATTGATCTGAGGTGAGTATCTGGGACTTTCGTCGCCCTCGTGAAGATTTTTCTTCAACGAGGGCGACTTAGTTTTCTGCCTTCCGTTGATTTCCAGTTGTTATCTGACGGCTGGAAGGGCGTGATTCAGCGGAAAAGTGGCGGAGAAAAGTTCACATATCGAGTGTTGCATACTTTCGATTGATTTACTAAAATTCATCATAGGCAAATCGAAACGTAAGGATGCGATGAGATGACGAGAGCGCAACACGAGCGTAACAGCTTCATTCTCGACCAGCTGGCGGCTGAGGGTGAAGTCTCTGTGAGCACTCTTGCCGTTGAGCTCGATGTCTCTCCAGTTACCGTCCGATCCACCCTCAAACAGCTCGAAGAAGACGGCTACCTGGTCAGGACGCACGGCGGTGCGCGTCCGACCGCGTTCCGCAATATTCGACTGCGCCAGATGGATCGCGTCGACGCAAAAGAGCGCATCGTGCGTGCAGCGGCAGCGATGGTCAGGGACAACGACCGCATCATGATTGAAGCGGGCACGACCTGTGCGATGATCGTTCGGCACCTGGCCGGAAAACGCGGCGTGCAGATTGTCACCAACTCGGTGCTTGTTTTCGCCAACGCTCGCTCGAATCCACAGCTCAACATCACGCTGACGGGTGGCCAGTTCCGCGCTGAATCAGAATCGCTGACCGGACCGCTGGCGGAACGCTCAATTAACTCGTTCAATGCACGCATCGCGTTCCTGGGGACGGACGGATTCACAGTCGAGCGTGGTCTGACAACTCAGCTGGTTGAAGGCGGAGAAGTCGCCACCTTGATGAGGGCGCGTGCAGAAGAGACGTGGCTGCTGGCAGATTCGTCGAAATACGGAAAGAGCGGATTTGTCAGTTTCATGGGACTTGATGACGTCACGGGGATCATTACCGATGATGACCTCACGGCGGACTCGATGAAGGAATTGGAAGAACACACCCGCGTTCGCGCGGTGTAAGGGAGGAACACATGGCCACCATCGTGGTGATGCCCCAACTGGGTAACTCAGTGGAGTCCTGCTTGATCAACGAGTGGGAGGTCTCCGTTGGCGACACGGTCGCCGTTGACCAGGTGCTGTGCTCAATTGAGACGGACAAAGCAACAATGGACGTGCCCAGTACCGATGCCGGCACAGTCCTCAAACTTCTGTGGGAAGTCGGTGACGAAGTCCCCGTCAAGGATCCCTTGCTGATCCTGGGCGAGCCTGGCGAAGAGATCAGCGAGGAAGTTCTCGCGCAGGCCGGTGTTTCCGGTGACTCCAACGAAGCCGCCAGTGCTCCCGAACAGGAAGCACCCGCTGAAGAAGAAAAGCCTGAGGCGCCCTCGTTCCAGACGGCAGCATCCGGCGGAGCGATTTCGCCTCGCGCCCGCGCACTGGCCGACAGTGAAGGACTGGACCCGTCGGCAGTGTCCGAAGGATCCGGCCCCCACGGACGCGTGCTCGAACGCGATGTAAAGGCCTATCTTGCCGAGAACCCTGCCACCAACGCAGCTCGTGCCCAGGGCGCAACCGGAACTGGAACCGGACTGGGTGGACGCGTCACGACCGCCGACCTGGCTTCCCCTGCAGCCGACGAGGCAGCCGCAGCGCCGCTGATCAGTGCCAACGCCGACTTCCCTGGCCCCTCCGAAGCGGCACCGTTGAAGGGCATCCGCAAGGTTGTCGCCACGCGCATGATGGAGTCCCTGGCCGAAACCGCTCAGCTGTCCTACACGGTCAGCGCGAAGGCCGACAAGCTCATGGCCATGCGCAAGCGTTTCAAGCAGGCCGACGAATCACTGGGCGTCAATGCCATTACGATCGGTGACCTGGTCGGATACGCAGTCGTCAAGACGATCGCGAAGTACCCGACATTCAACGCGCATCTGGCTGACGGCACCTACACGAAGTTCCAGAACATTCACCTCGGGGTGGCCGTCGATACTCCGCGCGGCCTGCTGGTCCCGGTGATCCGCGGAGCCAACGCCATGAACCTGAAGGAATTCTCCGCTGCCTCCAAGCAGGTGGCTGGTGATTCGATTGACGGCACTATCAGCCCCGACCTGCTCAACGGCGGCACCTTCACCGTGACGAATCTGGGATCGTTCGGCGTGGAGACCTTCACACCGATCATCAACCGTCCGCAGGTCGCGATCCTGGGCGTGGCAGCTGTGACGCCGCGGGCCGCCCTCGACAATGACGGAAATGTTGTGGTGGAAAAGAGGATCGGCTTCTCGCTGACCGCTGACCACCAGGTGATTGATGGTGCTGACGCAGCGCGATTCCTGCGCGACCTGGTCAACGCCATCGAAAACATCGACCTGACAGTATTGGGATGAGCGCCATGACAGAGACAAAATTCGACGTCATCGTACTGGGCGGAGGCCCGGGCGGATATCTTGCAGCCGAACGCCTCGGCAACGGCGGCAAGAAAGTCCTGCTGATCGAGGAGAAAGATCTCGGCGGCACATGCCTGACGGTGGGATGTATCCCCACCAAGACCCTGCTGAACTCCGCGAAGCACTACGTGCACGCGAGTGAGGCCGGCGCCTACGGCGTGGGGATCGAGGGTGCCTCCTATGACTGGGAAGCGATGCAAAAGTGGAAGGGCCAGGTCGTCAAAGGTCTGGTCGGAGGCGTGGGAGCCAGCGTCAAGAAAGCCGGCTGCACCGTCGTGTACGGGCGTGGCTACTTCGAAGGCCCCGGCAAGGTACGCGTGGATGACACGCACTACACCGCTGAACACGTCATCATCGCGACCGGTTCAGTTCCTGCGATGCCGCCCATCCCGGGCAGCGCCGACAACGAAAAGGTCGTGGATTCCACCGGACTGTTATCTATCTCCGACGTGCCGAAACGACTGGCCGTCATCGGTGGCGGTGTCATCGGCGTGGAGTTCGCCTCGTTGTTCTCCAGCCTGGGCAGTGAAGTGACCGTCGTCGAAATGATGGACGAGATCCTGCCCTTTATGGATGACGACATGGCAGCTCAGCTGCGCAAGGCGATGCCCGCCATCACCTTCAACCTCGGCTGCAAGGTGGAGGCGGTCGAAGGATCGAACGTCGTCTTCTCCAAGGATGGCCAGAAGCACACGGTGGAGGCCGACCTGGTTCTCATGGCGGTGGGTCGTCGCCCAGCCACGCGCGGCTGGGGAGCTGAAGAATCCGGACTTGACATCGGGCGCCGAGGCATAACGGTTGATGACCGCCTGCGCACGAACCTTCCCAACGTGTGGGCCATCGGTGATGTGACGGGTCGTTCCCTGCTGGCGCACGCTGCATACCGCATGGGCGAGGTCGTGGCGGCGAACATCCTGGATGACCAGGCCTACAAGCGTGGACAGGTGATGCGCTGGAACACGATCCCATGGGCTGTGTATTGCCTGCCGGAAGCAGCCGGTGTGGGACTGACCGAATCGAAGGCCAAGGCTGAGGGACGCGCCATTAAGGTCGGGTCCGTGCCTGGCCAGATGTCCGGCCGGTTCATCGCTGAGAACGGCTTCAAAGCACCCGGCAGCGCCAAAGTGATTGTGGATGCTGAGACGAACCACGTCCTCGGCATTCACGTGTTGGGCACATACGCATCCGAGATGATCTGGGGCGCATGCGCCGTCCTCGAAACCGAACTGACACTGGACGACCTGCGTCAGCTTGTCGTCCCGCACCCGACAGTATCCGAACTCATCCGCGAAGCTGCCTGGGCTGTCAAAGCCTGAGCGCACCGACGTAACTGATTAGAAGTAGGCGAAAGAAAGAACATGACGAAGTCACTGACAGTTGACCCGGCGAAGGTCCGCGCGTCCGGAAAGATCACCATTCCAGATATTCCGATCAACCAATACACGTTCGACCTTGACACCGAGGTCGGCCGATACGGCAAAGATGGCATGGTGCAGATGCTCCACGACATGATCGCGGTGCGCACATTTGAATCCATGCTTGATTCCATCAAGAAGACCGGCGGATGGCAGGGCGTGGAATACAACCACCGTGGCCCCGCCCACCTGGGAATCGGTCAGGAAGCCGCATACGTCGGCCAGTCCTTTGTGCTGACCCCCGACGATTTCATCTTCGGCTCTCACCGCTCACACGGTGAGATCCTGTCCAAGTCCTTCTCAGCTGCACGCCAGTACGAGGACGCTGATCTGGAAGCAGTTATGAAGGGCTTCCTCGACGGTGAAACGCTGGGACTGGCCGAAGAAATCGGGTACGAGAACCTGCGTGAGCTGTCCGAAAACTTCATCCTGTTCGGCACGCTGGCGGAGATCTTCGCCCGTAAGGCAGGCTTCAACCGCGGCATGGGCGGCTCGATGCATGCCTTCTTCCAGCCTTTCGGTTCCATGCCGAACAACGCCATTGTTGGCGGCTCGGCACCCATTGCCACGGGCGCAGCGCTCTACAAGCGCATTAACCGCAAGCCCGGCATCGTGGTGGCCAACGTCGGTGACGCAGCCCTGGGCTGTGGCCCGGTATGGGAAGCCATCCAGCTGGCATCGATGGATCAGTACCGCACGCTGTGGCGCGAAGAAGACGGCGGCAACCCGCCGATCATGTACAACTTCTTCAACAACTTCTACGGAATGGGCGGCCAGACCTCCGGCGAAACAATGGGATACGACGTTTTGGCCCGCGTTGGCGCAGGTGTCAACCCCGAAGCCATGCACGCCGAACGCGTCGACGGCATTAACCCGCTGGCCGTTGCAGATGCCGTCACGCGCAAGAAGAAGATCCTGGAAGAAGGTCGCGGACCTGTCCTCATGGACACTCTGACCTACCGCTTCTCAGGCCACTCCCCGTCCGACGCCTCCAGCTATCGCGACAAGGCTGAAGTGGATCTGTGGGAGGAAGTCGACTGCATCAAGACATACTCTGAGCTGCTCATCTCCAACGGCCTGGTCTCCCAGGGCGACATCGATGACTTCTCCGCGAAGTTCACCGAGAAGCTCACCAAGGTGCTGGTGCTGGCATCCGACGATGAGAAGTGTCCGCGTGTGGGACCCGAGTACGTCGAAAACGCCATGTTCTCCAACACGCCCACCGAGGCAATGGAGGAGGGCGAATCTGAAATCACCCTCGAGGACAACCCGCGTATCAAGGCTTTGTCCAAGAAGATCCGCTCTTCGCGCGACGAGAACGGCAAGCCCGTCTCGAAGATGAAGATGTTCCAGTTCCGTGACGCCCTGTTCGAAGCCATGATTCATCGCTTCTCCGTCGACCCGACGATGGCGGCATGGGGCGAAGAGAACCGCGACTGGGGTGGTGCATTCGCCGTCTACCGTGGCCTGACCGAAGCCCTGCCGTACCGTCGCCTGTTCAACTCGCCGATTTCCGAAGCGGCGATTGTCGGTGCCGGTGTTGGGTACGCGATCTGTGGTGGCCGCGCTGTTGCAGAACTCATGTACTGCGACTTCCTGGGCCGCTCCGGTGACGAAGTGTTCAACCAGATGGCCAAATGGCAGGCAATGGCCGCGGGCCTGATCAAGATGCCACTGGTGCTGCGCGTGTCTGTCGGCAACAAGTACGGTGCGCAGCACTCACAGGACTGGACAGCTCTGACCGCTCACATTCCTGGCCTGAAGGTATACTTCCCGGCCACGCCAACCGACGCAAAGGGCATGTTGAATCTGGCGCTGCACGGCACGGATCCCGTGGTCTTCTTCGAATCCCAGCAGCTGTATGACAAGGGCGAAGACTTCGAAGAGGGGGGCGTGCCCGAGGGCTACTACGAAACACCTGAAGGTGAGCCCGCCATCCGTCGCGAAGGCAAGGACATCACCATTGCAACCCTGGGCGCGACGCTCTACCGTGCGCTTGAAGCAGCCGACATTCTGGAAGAAAAGTACGGCATGTCCGCTGAGGTCATCGACCTGCGCTTCGTCTGCCCGCTGAACTACGACAAGCTGATCGAATCAGTGAAGAAGACAGGCCGCCTGCTGCTGAGCTCGGACGCGTGTGAACGCGGCTCGGTGCTGCAGGACGTCGCACAGAACGTGCAGTCACTGGCCTTCGACGCACTTGACGCACCGGTGACCATCGTGGGATCGCGCAACACCGTGATCCCGGCTGCTGAGCTGGAAAAGACCTTCTTCCCGCAGCCTGAATGGATGATCGATGCCATTCACGAGCGCATTGTTCCACTGCCGGGACACACCCCCACCACCAACCAGACTGAGGGTGAACTGGCACGTCGCAACCGCCTCGGAATCTGAGACATGCGGTGAGGCGGCAAAAAGGCTGCTGCCGCCTCACCGCCGTATCCCACCCGCAGCCACAACATATCCAACGGCCACGGTGCTCACTGAGCGATGCCGTGAGCACCTGGCCGACAACGAACCCAGCAGAGGAAATATGAGCGTCCCAGTTACTAACGATGTCAGCCTCACTCAGAGTGAGCGCCTCGATGCTTTGCGTGAGGGCGCCGCGCACTTCACGTTCCCTGCGTGGGCGCCAGAATCCAACAACCACATCCACACGTGCTACTCCTTCAGCCCGTACACACCGACCCATGCTGCACTGCGAGCCAGGCAGGCAGGGCTGCGGGTTGTTGGGTCCGTTGACCACGACTCGATCGCTGCCGCCCCGGAAATGAGCGAGGCTTGCCGTATCCTGTCGATGGGTTCGGTGACCGGCTTTGAAATCCGCGCGTTCTTCGACGATACGCCCGACGGCCCGTTTGCATCGCGCAAACTCAACAACCCCGATTCAGCGGGTATGGCCTACCTGACCGTCCAGGGAGTTCCGGCGCCGTCCCGTGAAAAGGCCGATCAGTGGCTTGCACCCAAGCGAGTGGCACGCCTGCAGCGCACCCTCGAAATGGCCGAACGTGCCAACAAGATTTTGGCCGGCCTGAATCTGACTCCCTTCGATCCACAGCGCGACATGGTGGATCACTCCCAATATGCCAACGGCGGCGGAATCACGGAACGCCACTTGCTTGCAGCGATGGCGCGCGCACTGATCAACGGTTTCGGCAAGGGACAGGCTCTGCTTGACGGCCTGGCGACCATGAATGTGGAGGTGCCGGCCCCCCTCGTCGATCGACTGGGAGACGAGGCCAACCCGTACCTGATGTACGACCTGCTCGGCCTGCTCAAATCTGAATACCTGCAGCAGATCTACATTCAGCCTTCTCACGAGGAATGCCCGACCGCCCGCGAGGTCGTCGCCTTTGCTGATTCGATCGGCGCGATCGCGACCTACGCTTACCTGGGAGACGTGTCAGCCTCACCGACAGGAGACAAGAAGGCGGAGAAGTTTGAAGACTCCTTCCTTGATGAGCTGTTCGAAGCTTTGGAGGAACGCGGGTTCAGGGCAGTGACCTACATGCCGCCACGCAACACCGATGAGCAGCTTGCCCGGATTCATGAACTGGCCACGCAGCACGGCATGCTGGAAATCTCCGGTGTGGACATCAACCAGCCGCGCCAATCCTTCAACTGCCCTGAGCTGCGCAGAGAGGAATTTGCCGGACTCAACCAGGCGACCTGGGCACTCGTGGCGCACGAAGCACTCACCAGTGTGGACCCGCAGCTGCACCTGCTGGGATCAGGTCGACTGAGCCCGCAGGACCTGGCGGCCCGCATCGAACAATATGCGCCGCTTGGCCGCGAATACGCCGACGGGACGCCCGCCGAGGACATAGCTTCACGCCTGACGGCGTGATCACAGGCTTACCCAAGACCCAAGTGATGTGGAGGAATGAAAGATGAGCGTTGCACCTATCGTGCGCGGAGTGTTTCTGCGCGCACTAGGTCGACCAATTCTGGTCAGCCGCAGCGACAAGGAAGCAACGATCACGCTGCCTGCAGACGAAGACAGCCTGATCCAGATGAATGACTCGGAGGTGAACGAGCTTCTGGGCGGCGTGAACCTACCGGTCACCGTCAGATGCGGAGACGACATCTTCGAGGTCACCGAAACAGGTAAACGCGGTGAACGCGAGATCTCCGGCAGGATTGCCGTCGTAACGGGCGGCGCGCAGGGCTTCGGCGCTGAAATCGCACGCGGCCTGATCGACCAGGGCTGCTTCGTTTTCATTGCTGACCTCAACGAAGAAGGCGCCCGCGCCAAGGCCGAAGAACTCGGCGAACACGCATGGCCGATCACGGTAGACGTGTCCAACGAGGAATCAGTGGCAGCGATGGCTGAGGAAATTGAGCGCGTGGCCGGCGGGCTTGACCTGGTGGTCTCCAACGCCGGAATCGTGCGCGCTGGAAGCGTCCTGACGCAGGACCCGTCCGCATTCCGCCTGTCCACGAACATCAACTACATTGCGTTCTTCCTGGTCACTCAGGCGTGCGGCAATCTTCTGGCCCGCCAGCACAAGGCTGCACCCCAGTGGCTGACTGACATCATCCAGGTCAACTCCAAGTCCGGCCTGGAAGGATCCAACAAGAACGCCGCCTATGCCGGGTCGAAGTTCGGTGGCCTCGGACTGGTGCAGTCCTTCGCCCTCGAACTGGTCGCCCACGGCATCAAAGTCAACGCTGTGTGCCCGGGCAACTTCCTCGACGGACCACTGTGGTCAGACCCTGATCGCGGACTGTTCGTCCAGTACCTCAACTCAGGGAAGGTGCCAGGCGCGAAGACCGTTGCCGATGTGAAGGAATACTACGAAGCGAAGGTGCCGATGCACCGCGGCGCACAGGGCATCGACGTTTTGCGCGCCATCTACTACATCGTTGAGCAAGCCTATGAAACTGGCCAGGCGGTGCCCGTCACCGGCGGTCAGGTCATGATGAATTAACAGGGCCACAGGCCGAAAGGAACACATTTCAATGTCCACTCAGACAACAACTGCAGTGCGTATCCACGGAGTGGAGGACCTCCGCCTGGAAACGTTCGACCTGCCTGAAATCGGTGAGGACGAAATCCTCGCTGAAGTCACGTCAGACTCGATCTGCATGTCCACCAACAAGCTCGCACACCAGGGCGAGGCGCACAAACGCGTGCGCGGATCGCTGGCGGAAACCCCGACAATGGTCGGGCACGAATTTTGCGGAACGATCAAGAAGGTCGGCTCCAAGTGGGCTGACCAGTTCACACCCGGCATGAAGTTCGCCATCCAGCCCGCCCTGAACTACAAGGGAACACTGTGGGCACCGGGATACTCCTACCAGTACATCGGCGGCGACGCGACCTACGTCGTGATCCCCAGTGAGGTCATGGAGTCCAACTGCCTGTTCGAATACAAGGAAGACAGCTTCTTCACCGGCTCCCTGACCGAGCCGTACTCGTGCGTCATCGGCGCATTCAAGGCGCAGTACCACATGAAGCCGAACGACTACACGCACTACATGGGTATTCGCGAGGGCGGCACACTGGCCATGCTCGCATCCGTCGGCCCGATGGGACTGGCCGGCCTGGACGTGGCACTGCATCAGGAGCGCAAGCCGCGCCGTATCGTCGTCACCGACATTGCACAGGATCGCCTCGATCGTGCAGCCGCGCTGCTGACCGTTGAAGATGCGAAGAAGAACGGCATCGAGCTTCACTACGTCAACACCGGCGACATGGAGGATCCGGTCGCGGAGCTGACAAAGATCAACGAGGGCGAACTGTTTGATGACGTCTTCGTGTTCGCTCCGGTGCGTCCGGTCGTGGAGCTCGGCTCGAAGCTGCTGGCTCGCGAAGGCTGCATGAACTTCTTCGCCGGCCCGCCGCGTAACGATTTTGAGGCGACGATCAACTTCTACGATATCCACTACTCAGGTCACCACTACGTGGCCACAACCGGTGGCACGTACGAGGACGTCGCTGATGCGATCGATATGTTTGAATCAGGCAAGCTGAACCCGGCTGTCCTGGTCACCCACATCGGTGGTCTGAACGTGGTCGAGGAAACGACGCTGAATCTGCCGAACATTCCCGGTGGCAAGAAGCTGATCTACACCCACAAGAGGCTGGATCTGGTCGCAATTGACGACTTCGCTGAGCGCGGTAAGACGGATCCGTTCTATGCGGAGCTGGATCGCCTGTGCAAGGCGAACAACGGTCTGTGGAACAAGCAGGCTGAAGAATACCTCCTGGAGCACGCGCCGTCGATTGACGAGTAGCATCGTCGCGCGTCATGGGTCGCCCTCGTTCATTGTGATGGACGAGGGCGACCCATAATCGCTTCTGTAGATCCTGCTCACACGATGTGAGAAGAACGCTGTCGCCCTGATAGCCTAATTTTCATGACACGCGGGATGACAGTTGCGATACAGGGAGAGGCCGGATCGAATTCCGAAGTGGGTGCTCTCCAACTCTTTCCGGACGCAACGATTGCGCCCTGCGAGACGTTTACCGCCGCTTTCGATGCGGTGCACGACCAGGCAGCTGATGTAGCAGTAATACCGGTGGAAAACTCCTCGGCCGGTCGCGTCGCAGACCCGCACCAGCTGCTGCCCAACTCTGGCCTGTACATCACCCGTGAACTGTTTCTGCCGATCCACTTCGATCTGGTGGCACCCCAGGGTGCGACACTGGAGTCGATCCGCTCCGTGCGCTCCCACGTCCACGCATTCGGCCAGTGTACGAAACTGTTTGCCAACTGGAAGTGGACGCGCCACATCAGTGCCGATACGGCAGGGGCTGCGCGTGAAGTTGCGATGATGGGGAACCGATCCGTAGCGGCATTGGCTCCCTCCGGAATTGCAGACAAATTCGATCTGGCGGTGCTGCAAAGCCATGTCGAAGACAACGACAACAACGCGACGCGATTCCTTGTCCTGTCGCCCAAGCCAGAGGTGAGCCAGACACGGCCAGCCATCACAACGGTTCTGTTTCGCACCAAGAACGTGCCTGCCGCGCTGTACAAATGCCTGGGCGGATTCGCGACGAACTCGGTGAACATGACAAAGCTGGAAAGCTACCAGCTGGGGGGCTCTTTCTGCGCCACGCAGTTTTATGTCGACCTTGATGGGCACATGGAGGATCCAAACGTCAAGCGTGCCCTCGATGAACTGCACTTCTACGTCGCGGACATGAAAGTCATGGGCTGCTACCCGGCGGACCCCTACCGCGAGGAACTGGCGTAGTTCCCTATCGTTGCGGCTGTCTCGGGCCTTCATCTGCGCCTTGTAACCTTTCCTTTTCATGATCGGCGAGGAACATGAAAAGAAAATAGTCAGAACTATTGACTGACAGTCAATTCTCCATTTAATGTAGTAACGCCTGAGTTCCTCCGAGACGAGAGATTGACAGTTCGATGGCTGACTTGGAATTCGACCGCGCTGCCGTTGGTGTGAGCGCGAAGAAAGATTGGACCGATTCTGAAGAATTCGGGAGAATCGGTGCTGTTGCCAGACAGATTTCCATAGTGGGAATTGCGAAGAATCTGCCAGAAGGCCCAAACGAAGGTGTTCAATCCCTGCGCGATGCAGTGAGGAACTATCGCGATGGCATGAAGGACGTGATCTTTGAATTTTCGGATGCCTGCGCTGTTCTGGGATCAGGTCAGGAAAAAGCAATTGCCAACTATGACAAAACTGAAGCGGCGAATGGAAATCTCTTCATACGAGATGTCCGCGAAGGTATCGCAGTGCTGAGTGAAAGGTTGGGGGGCTGACTATGGCTGGTGCTGACGAACTGCCCACCCCGCCTGATATCCAGGCAGGCGCGAACGCGTATGCCGACGATTTCGAGATGGTGAGTAAACGTATCGCGAACACCCAAATCGCATCTGGAGCAGACCAGGTGCCGGGCTGGGAAGGCCAGGCTGCTCAAAAGTACTGTTCGGAAGCTCAATCACTGTCGACACACGTCTCCACATTGGCTAAATCATTTTCAAAGCCTGTGAATTCACTACGGGACTGGGCTCACACTGTAGGCGAAGCCATCCGCAAGGTTGAGCGGTGGCAGCAGGAATGGGATGACGCTGAAGCAGAAGCTACGCAGAGAATCAACGCGCTCAATGCCGACAGAGACGCCCGACAAAACACAAACAATCCGATGGATCGTCTTGAGTACGGCCGGAGCCATGGAGAGATCATTGAGTCAAAAGATATTCAGCAGACTCGTCTGAGAGAATCTTATAAAAATGAGATGGAAAGACTGAATAGTGAGGCGTCAGCTACTGCGTCCGCTTTAACCGGATCAATCAATTTAATCGTATCGGCTGCTGATCGCAAGGGTGGGCGAGACTCGATAGGAAAGAGCCTATTCGACGACATGCCGCTGGTAGATGGCCAGGCCGAATGGGAATACTGTCAGGGCATAGCGGACGACGCTGCTGATCTTCTTGATATGTCTTCCCCGGATCTCATTGAAAACATCAAGGAATTCAATAAGAAATACGCCGACGATCTGGATAACCCGTTCTTTGCCAATGCGCTGGCCGAACGGGTACCTCCTGAGGATATGGCCCGGTTTGTGGCGAGGATGGGGGATTTCAAGGGACAGATTGTTGATCCAGGGACCCATGAAATTGACACCGATTTCGATAAAGCAATCGAAAATGTGACGCGTTCGCTGGGAACAGCCATGGCTCTGTCAACTGGGGGAATGAATGGTGATCCTGCATACCAGAGCGCCCAGAACAGTTTCAATGTGGTGCAAGACGGCCTGATGGCATCTGGCGGACAGCATTATTCCGCTGTTCAGGAGCATAATCTGGATGGCTTGAAGGAGTTTGGCCGCACGCTTGTCGACTCTTTCGGAGAACCTGTAGACCCCAATTTCGCGGGGATGACTGGAACTCATTATGGCTATGAATATGTTGGGCATATGCTCGGCGTAGCGTCAGAAAATGAAAACATTTCACTTGGCGGAGGATTCGTTGAAGATTACAACGGGAAAGACTCGATAGCTCGCGACATTATCAACTGGGATAATGAGCATCCTGAGTTGCGACAAAACGCCTTCCCGTACTCTTCATGGAATGGCTCGCACATGCCTGGAGGCAGCTATGGTGCCTACGGCTGGACACTTGATCCTGTCACCTCCATGATGAAATTGATGGATATGCCCGACTCTTTTGCCGATGGGACACCGGATTCCCTGTCTGCCGCAGAAACTGACCGCGCAGATGGTGTGCGTAACCTGCTTGCCAGTAACACTGATTTTGATGTTGACGGCAGGACGATGTCGATGACGGAGTACCTGACAGGGCACCGCGCTATTACTGATATCTTCGGCGGATGGACTGATCAGGGAGATGCATTTGGTGAGGTCATTGCGCAAAATACGATGCTTGTTGACAAGCCTGACGCCTCTCCCGACGATCCAGCGTATGCAGAATGGGCGGATCGTGAGAAGAAGTCTGCGCAAATCACCATGGACTTTGTTCAGGGGTATCAAGATGGCCTGGAGGACTTTGGAGAATCACAAGGCGAAAATCGCTTCGGCATGATGAACAGCCAACTGAGAAGCTGGGCTGGCGTCGCGCTTGCGCCTCGAGTCGATAATCTTCTGTTCGAAATCGGTTCTGGGTCGAGTGCTGAAAATACCGTTGCGGAAATGGGCCTGAATGATGATCGGGCATCGTTTGCGTTCTCTAAGGATCTCAGGAATTCGCTTCTGGGTGAGAAGAGCTTGCTGACTGATTTGGCATTTGATCATCCGGTGAAAATGGATGACGGTTCGTACATCGGTGGACGCGGCCCCGCAATCGATAATCTGCGACTTTCGGCAATTGAGAAATTCCAGGAAGATGTCGATGGTTCGTCGCCGACAACAGCAGGCGTACAAAACATTGTTCAAAAGTGGGCGCCCGGTTTCAATCAATTGTTCGGTGCGCACGGAGCCGCAGACGGGGCTCATGCCGAATGGCTTGACGAAACCAACAAACGCTGGCGAGAGCTCGCTGAGGGCGGTCTTGGTGCAGCAGGACTGCCAGGCAAGATTCCCGGCGCCGGTAAAGTCACGCAGTTTATCGCGGGTCAGGCACTCGGTGCCGGAACTGACATGGCTCTTGACCAATTTCTGCCGACCAATCACGCTGAACTGGCGCAGGCTTCACGCATTAATGATCAGGAAGTTGCGCGTACTTTGATGGCTCAGTCGTTGTACTCACGTTATGCCGATTCGGAAGTCATGGGCTCGCCAGTTATGGGCAAACAGCCTGATGGGAGCTTTTTGAGCACTCGCTCTGGCGCCGGTTTGGACGACTATTACAATTCTGATGGGACATTGAAAGACTACGAGGATCTTTCACCGGAACAACGCTCGGCTTTCCAGAATTTCATCAACAATAATGAGAATACTGCGAATATTGAGCACGAAGTCGATTCGGTGTTCAATGACACTCAGCAAAATGAAAAGAACGTGCAAGGCGGAAAATAAAGACTCATTGAGTCGCATGGAAGGCTGCTAAAACATGAGGAGACTGTGGCGGTATGCACTGGTCACCATTGGACTTGTTTCACTGGGGCACTTGAACGGATGCGCCGTCACGTCGGGACAGTCGGAATCATCCATGTCGGATTCGACGCAGTGCATGCAATCTTCCGATGATGACCAATCCAAGGAGGTCAGCACCATGAATATTGACTTGCCCAGCGGGTGGGTCATCCGTGAAACTCCGGATAATCCGACAGTGGATTATCGGATTGAAGCGTCCACTGATCCGGATTCAAACGCAACGGCCGAAGTTGTGCGCTACCACATTTTCGACTGGGGCGACATCGATACAAAAGAACCTCGCTCTGATCCGATGGAACTGATTCCAGATCCTGCTGACATGCGAGAAGACAGAATCAAACTCGCTGAGGAGAACTCTCGCGTGTCCAACACTGAGGCATTGCCTGATCGGAGTATCGACGGCTGCCAGGCCACGGGACTGACTTTCGTTGCGGATGAGGATGAGGGTGCTGTCGAGACCATGATTGTGTACGTGGCTCGACCTGATGGCATGTGGGTGATGACCCTTCGAAGTGCGCCGAACGAGGCGCTGCCGCACGAACTCGTGGCCGCCCTCGACACCGTGACGTGGAGCTGAACGCGCCGCGCAGGTAACCGGAGCCGATCATCTGGCTCCATCGCAGGTGATGTGCCCAACGATCGCCGGAATGAGCAGTTTTTTCGTGTATTGTCTCGTTCAGCATCGTTGTAGGCAACAATCGAGGGAAACATGAGCGCAGACACTCACGCGGTGAACGAGACACAGTGGTCCATTGAACGACGAGTGACCGTATGGTGCATCCATGCTTTCACCATGAGCGGTCTGCTTTGGGCACTGCTGGCAGTCGACTCACTGCGCTCTGGCGACATCAAGATGATGTGGCTGTGGCTGGGAATTGCGCTGATTGTGGACGCTGTTGACGGGCCAATGTCACGCGCGGCTGACGTGACGAAAGTGGTCCCGTGGTTCTCTGGCGTGATGATGGATAACGTCGTGGACTATCTGACGTGGACATTCATTCCAGCGGTGTTCATGTTCCTTTACATTCCGCTCGGGCCGGGCAAATGGCCAATCCTTGCTGCAGCACTGGTCCTCGGCTCATCCATGTTCTGTTACGCCAACACGAAGATGAAGTCCTCGGACTGGTATTTTGTAGGGTTCCCGGCAGCGTGGAACGTCGTCGCTATTATCATGTGGTTGTTCGCGACGCCCTGGTGGTTCAACTGGCTGATCGTCGTGATTTTCACCGTGCTGGCCGTTATCCCGTTCAAGTGGATCCATCCCTTCAGAGTCACTCACCTGCGCATCTTCAACGCCACGGCCGCCGCCTTGTGGGTCGTGACAACTGCGGTGATGGTGGGGTTGTACCCGGCTCGCCCGCTGTGGCTCATGATCGTGTGGCTCGTGGCTGGCGTGTGGCTGATGGTCGTCAGCGCAGAACGTACCGTACGAGGGCGCCCCTCCAAACGCCACGTGTCCTAATCAGGCTCGATGCTGGAGAGCTGGCGATTGGCACGCCGGTCCAGCCAGTACTTGAAACCTTCGAGCACGAAGGCAGAGGCAATCAGCAGTGCGATGATCACGATGACGTACCCGGGGTAGTCTTTTCCGTTGAGCCCGAAGTACACGTAGGGCGCGACGAAGGTGATGACGGTGACGGCCAGTCCTGCCATGCGTTTGAGGAAATGCGCGGCCGTCACCATCGTGAGCACGCCCCACGTGTAGGGAATCGCCGTCGTCAGGTCGATGAGCCACAACAACAGAAGCGAGCCGTGGAATTCGCGCACATACGACACGGGCAACACGCGCAGCGCCGAGTAGATCAGCACAACCGCGTAAGCCAGGAACTTCGGATTCGTCAGTATTCGCGTGACCATGAAACGGTGTTGTAGGCGGATACCTGCCTGCGTGAGGCCGCGGTAAGTGGAAGCTGAAACCAAAAGTGCATCCAGGCCCGTGAGGGCATGGTGAAGGAACGCCAGGTCCTCAGGTCTGCCTCGTTCCAGAAGGAATGGGATTAACAGACGCGGGGCTACGCCGATGGGCTGGCATTGCTGCCCCTCGTAGGTCTGCACGGGTCCGAGCTCGTGGAGCAGGTCGGGGGCCAGCCACTGTTCCCAGTGCGCGCGATCGGTGGGTGTCATCATCAAAAGCCAGAGCCGTTCGCGTTTTCGTACCGAGTCACGCAGCGTGACCTGCAGTTCGCGGATATTGTCAGGGCGAGTGGGATCAATGACGCGGGAGAATTCGCGGACGTGGCGATCCCGCAGGTCGCCTGTGCGTTCGACACCTGCAGCTCCGCGCACGGACACCGGGTCGAGGCTGATGTCGCTGGCGAATGAGATTCCCAGAAGAAGATGCACCTACACACAGTACATGTCGAGACCTCTCGCGCGGCAAAAGGTGCGCCGGTAGTGGCGTATCTGCGAGGCTGAAGTGTTGGAGGTAAGCAGACGCGATGTGCAGACGCACTGAGGGGCCGGTCAGCAGACCGGCCCCTCAGGCATCCCATCAACACAGTGCGAGTCTAATCGAGAAACAGCTCCCTTGAAACAGTCGCTATAGAACCTCGTTGGCTCGATGGTGTCAACACTACGGGCCCTACCTTGGAATAGCTTTGAGCGAACCTTAAAAATCCCTGTGAATTTTGGTCCTGTGGTGAGGTCCTCGACTCAGGATCGGACGGTCGCGGGGCAGGAAGACGAAGAATCGGGAGAAGCAGACGGTGTGGGCGAATCCGAGGGCGCCGCCTCCTCCGGCGGGCAGTGACTGGCCAGGAACTCCAGCACCGCGATCGCGCCGGCCTTCGACAGCGGCTCGTTGCCGTTGCCGCACTTGGGAGATTGCACGCACGATGGGCACCCGTCCGAACACAGACACTCCTGCAGGCGCGTCACAGTTGCCTGCACCCACCGCGCAGCGTGCGCACACCCGTACATCGCGTAACCAGCGCCGCCGCGATAGGCATCGAACACGAAGACGGTAGGCGCGTCAGTGTCCTCGTGCAGTGCGGTCGACAACCCGCCCAAATCCCAGCGGTCACAGGTCGCCAGCAGCGGTAGCAGTGCAATCATCGCGTGCTCAGCGCCATGCAAAGCGCCCGGCAGTTCAGCTTGCGTCAGGCCAATGCTGCGCAGTGCACCGGGAGTTAGAGTGAACCACACGCCTACGGTCTCCAGCGTGTGGGACGGCAACGAAAGCTCGCGGTTACGGATGAATTCCAGGCCCGGAAGTCGAAGCAGGTCGTAGTCAGTGACTCTAGTGGTGACGTCAACCTCGCCGGTGTGCCACGTGACCGCGCCATCTGCACTGTGCCACTCCTGGGATGTACTTACGATGGAGACAGCAACGTGTTGTTTCGCGCGGGTGCGCAGCTGCGTTGAGACAGGTTCGACGAGGGCGACCCGTCCGCCGTCACCAGGTGACAGCGGTGCCAGGCTCAGTACGTGATAGGTGCGCCCTTGATGCAGGTAGATGGCATCTGGAAAAACCTGAGCGTCGGCGGACCCCTCGTCGACTGTGCCGATGACGGTGCCGGTGGCCTGATCGATGATCTGGACTTCGCCGCCGCCCCCTCGTAAATCGGTCAGATCAGCTGCGCGGTCGCCGCGCGTGACATCCCAGTACCACCCTGCCGGGCGGCGCACCAAAAGCCCCTGATCAGCCAGGTCATCGAACATAGAGGTGTCACCGTCAGGCAGACCGAAGCAAGCGGCATCGTCAGCGGTCAGCGGCAGCTCCTGAGCGGCGGCACACAGGTGAGGCGCCAGGACCCACGGATTGAGCGGATCAATGACCGCGGCTTCAACCTCCCGGGTGAGTTCGTCGGGGTGATGGATGATGTAGGAGTCGAGCGGATTGTCGCTGGCGATGAGGATCGAAAGGCCGCGCGCTCCGGCCCGACCGGCACGGCCCACCTGCTGCCACAAGGATGCGCGCGTACCCGGCCAGCCGACAGTAATGGTCGCGTCCAGTCCGGACACGTCCATGCCCAGTTCCAGTGCATTTGTCGTGGCGACCGCCCTCAGCTGCCCAGACCGCAAAGAACGTTCCAATGCTCGGCGCTCTTCAGGCAGGTATCCGCCCCGGTAGGAGGCAACGGACCCAACCAGCGGAGACAATGAGGCAGACAGTATGTCGCGCACATGCGCCGCCAGGGTTTCAGCTCCCACGCGTGAGCGCACGAATGCCAGGAGACGAGCGCCACGCTCCACCAAAGCAGCGATGAGCGAGGCAGCTTCGGACGTGGCGCTGATACGCCACGTGGACGGTGCCTTCTCCAGCACGACCGGCTCATTGTCAGCCAGCGCGTCCAGGAATGCGTCAATGGGGATATCGTCCGGGTCGGGGCGCAACGCAGGCTGCCACAGTATGAGCTGATGCTCACCGGCAGGTGAGCCGTCCTCGGTAATGTCGCAGATGTTCTCACGCCCCGTCATCTGACGGGCGACATCGTGAGGGTCACGCACAGTGGCGGACAACATGATGACGGTGGGGTTCGCACCCAGGTGGCGGGCAATACGCAGCAGGCGGCGAATGACCAGGGCAATGTGGGAGCCAGTCATGCCGCGCCAGTAGTGCAGCTCATCGATGACGATGTAACGCAGGGAAGCCAGCAGTCGTGTCCACCGCTGATGTCCAGGCAGCATGACAAAATGCAGGTAATCAGGATTGGTCAAGACGATGTCGGCATGAGCGCGCGCCCAGTCCTTCGCCTCGCGTGGTGTATCACCATCCGCCGTACTTACGCGCACTCCCCACTGCGTGCCCTGCGCCGTGTTGATCCACTTGTGCAGTGCGCTCAACTGGTCGGCGGCAAGCGCCTTCGTGGGGGACAGGTACAACAGTGTGGGCCGGTGGTGCACTTCGGAGATACGCGCCGGCCTGTCGGATGCGGCGTGGTCGGCCAGATCGGACAGAATCGGCACCCATGCGACCAAAGACTTCCCGGAGCCAGTCCCGGTGGCGACAACTGTGTCCTGCCCGGCGTGCACGGCGTCCAGTGCGCGCCGCTGGTGCTCCCACACGTGCTCGATACCCAGGTCAGCGCCTGCGTGTGTGACGGAGGGGTTGATCCACCCAGGCCACGGTGCGGTGCGTGCTGGTCGTGCAGGAATGCTGTGAACGTGGACCAGCCGATCGTCACGCGCACCAATGCGCTCCAGCATCGCAAGAAGGTCGTCGATGCCCGCGCTCAGGGACGAGGGCGCCCTCGTCGAACCGGCACCTGCGACATCAGCCATTGGGACACGACGTGTGGGTGAACGCTTGACGCATGTAGGCGATGGCTTCGAGGCCGGCGCTCACCCCTGCTGCGAGGTTGTCGGACAATTGAGCGTCCGTGAGGCCGCACTGCGTGTCAACGGTAAAGTCAGCGCACACCTGGACGTGGTGATCGGGGCTGTTCATCGTGTAGACGGTGGGAATGAACTTCTCACGATTCCACCAGTCGGATGCGGCAAAGAGCTGCTTCTTGCACCGATCAGGCTGCGCATCGGTATCCCACACCGCGCGAACACACAGGAAACGCTCGCTCGCATCGAAGGAGAAGAGGAAAGGAACCTCCTCGATCACTACTCCGGCTGCCTGATCTTTGACGAGGACACCCAGCTCGTATGTCAACGCGTGGGCGCAGCTGATGACGCGATCCAGGCTGACCGGTGTGGGGCGCGCGGAATCCGCTGAATCAGGCACTGAATGCAGCGACGTGTTCATTGTGCCTCCTCCTCGCGTTCCCATGTGATGAATTCGGGCAGTGTTGCCTCCAGATCGTGGAAGAACGACATGGTCATCGCCATCGAGGTTTCGTAGAACGTGGAGAGCTGCTGGTCGGTCAGACCTGCTGACGTGAGGATGGCGCATTCGGTGTGGAGGCCGAAACTCGTCTGATCTTCCAGGGGCGCCAGGTAAGCCTTGGGTGCCGTACGCATCGAATTGCAGGCTTCGATTTCACATTCGAGTGCGTAGAACTGAGCGTCGTTGCGTGCGATGCCTCGCCAGATGCCCCGCATGATCAGCACATTCGGATACGTCGCATCCCACAGGTAAATCGCGTTCGGGGTGGGAACGACGAGTTGGTTGTTTTCCCAGTCATCAAAATGCACGTGATTGCCCGCAAGCAATGTGCGTATGCGCTGGACATCAATGGGACGGGACAACGCAACCATGACGACCTCCTCTGGCTCAGGACGAGTGGCGGATACGTGGAAAAGTGGGCGCACTGGCATTGCCAACACCCTATGACACGTCATCGCTTTCAGCGCGCTGAGATGTCGGGGCCGTAGTGGCTGGCGGCTGGCTTACGCCGTCAATGAAGTCCAGAGCCTGTCTGCCGCCCTTGAGCCCGACATTGACATTGGTTCGAAGCTGCGCATCTGACAGGCCGTGTGCTGTTGAGACGCGTAGGCGGGTAAAGACGAAGGAACGATCCTGAGCATCGGTCTGGACGAACGCCGTGGGTGTCACCCGCTGCGCATTCCACTGGTTGGCTCGTTCAATTAACGTGCCAGCCTGGCGCGAAAAGAGGCGTGTGATCAGGCGCGCAGCACTGACAGTCAGCCACGGATCGTCGCCCTCGGAAAGGGAGACGAAAAATAGGTCACTGCCAAGTCTGACCTGAAGCTGTGTCGGGTTGGATGCGGAGGGACGCGGATGTGTGCCCACGTCGCGCAGTGCGCGCTCAATGCGATCCAGGTCGACAGGAAGAATTGCAGGTGCGTCAGACATGGTCAGCGATCCTCCTCGTGCGGCGCGTCCACATCCCAGGTCACCATGTCCGGCAATTGGCGTTCGAGGGCGTGCAGAACTTCAGCAATGGATGCCACCGAGCGCGTGATGAACCCGGTCAGCTGTTCGTCGCTGGCGCCGTCCGCAATGATGAGGGTCGTCTCGGCTACGAGCTGGTATCCCTCATCGTCAGCCAGTGGCACGATAAAGAGCTTGGGGCTGAACTCGACTGGATTGATCTTGGCGGCTACCAGTTCAAGTTCGGTGCGGCTGTCTTCATCAGGAGCTTCACCGCGCCAGTGAGCGCGGATACGGAAGAAATCAGGGTGGGACAGATCCCAGGAGTAGAACGCGTTTTGTTCCAGGCTGGTGAACACTGCGTCATCGGTTGAGGAGGGGCGGAAATCGACATGAAGATCCGTCAGAGTCCGGTCCAGTCGGGTCGATGTGACGGGCGACGTCTGTGATGGTGACACGCTCATCCCTCCCTTGTCAGCTGCCGATGCATTTTCATCATATGCGCTTATCGTGCCGTTTCCTGAGCGAGGTGCCCAGGCCTCATTTTCTTCATCCTACGTGAGGGAAAAGAGGGCGGCAGAACTTCGTTGCGAAGAGCCGCAAGATCCTACATGTCTAGACGAGTGTGACTCGCGCGCTTGGGCGGCGCGCGGCCGTGAAACCGTGCTCGGAAGTTGGCGCATCATGGAATACAGTTTCTATCGGGAATGCTCAACACGAACCGAGGAGTAAGCGAGATGGCCATGCCTGACGAGCCTCGCCCTGACGTGCGGCAGGTGCCCGAAGATGGTGCTGGTCAGCGCGCAGCCGGACCACCGGCCTCATCCACATCGCCGTCCGCGTCCTACCAAATCGGGCCATCATCTCGCCCGGCGCAGCAGTGGGCCGCCCGCCCGGATGGATACAGCGCACGGCTGTTCCGCCGGATTGTGTCAGCCGTGGTGTATATCGTCGTGATCGTGGTGACGATTCGCGGCGCCGTCTTCACGGCAGTTGGGCAGGCCTGGGATACGGCATTGATGGAAACGCTGGCCACGTGGCGCCCCACTGTTGCGCCGGTGGGCCGCATCCTGGTTCACCTGGCCTCCTGGCAGGCCGTCGTTGTCATGTGTGTCGTTGTCGCGGTCGTTGCGATTGCGCGCAGGCGGTGGCACCTGGCCGTGCGTGCCATCATCGTCGTCGTTGCGGCAAATCTGACCACGCAGCTGGTCAAACTCCTGATCGCGCGACCGGATCTGGGATCGTCGATCCACATCGCAAACTCACTGCCCTCCGGCCACACAACGTTTGCCGCATCCATCGCGCTCGCCCTGGTCATCGTGGCGCCTCGATGGGTGCGCACCCCGGCCGCCTACGTCGGGTGGATCTGGACCACGCTCATGGCCATGACCGTCATCATGTATGGTTGGCATCGCCCTTCCGATGTTCTGGTCGCAGTGCTGGTGGCCGGCACATGGGCGCAGCTGCTCGCACCCGTTGAACACCGCAGGCGGCACGGCGTGATGGCGCGGCGCATGTTGTCCTTCTTCTGTGGCTGCGCGATCATCTTCGCGCTCCTCATCGCATGGTATTTCATGCCCAACGTCGACATCGTCTCGCACTTTGCGCCGGGCGCGTGGGACCTGGGTTACGCACAGTTCGTTGCCAGTGACCCGGCGCGCACCAGGTGGCTCGCCCTGGCCGTCATGTTCATGCTCAGTGGTATCGCGGGGGCTGTGATGTGCGAGGTGGACCGCCTGTCGTGGGCGCAGCCGCAATCTCGCAACAGTCGGTGAAACAGCGGGCGCGGTCGCCCTCGTCAATGACAACACGCACAAAGTGACCGACGAGGGGGACGCTGTGCAACGCCCACTGGGCGAGATGGGGACTTTCGGCCCATGCTCGACGAGGGAATCATAGCTGACGCATGCGACACGCCGAACCACGACATCTAGTGGGTAGAATTTAAAACGGCAACTAGATATGGTGTTCACGCAACGTCGACAAGGACGACGGCCTGACGCCGCAGCAGCCCGAGTGCGGGCTGTTTTCCCTGTGACGAAACCCCCGACGCGTGGCGGGCTTTCCGCGCGTCGACCCCACATCAAGGCAGAGGAGACTGAACCGTGCGCTATGACGTAGATGCCATCAGCACAATTGATGAATACCTGGAACGCTCCGACTGGCGCGTCAATGCGAACGCAAACCAGGGGTACTCCCTGGGCGGTTTGATCCTCAACGCCTCCGGCAAGATGGTCGCAAACTACTGGCTGGAAAAGATCTATTCACCGGAAGCCGGTGAAGCGCACCGCTCGGGCGCCCTGCACATTCACGACCTCGACATGTTCTCCGGGTACTGCGCAGGCTGGTCGCTCAAACGCCTCATCCAGGAAGGCTTCAACGGTGTGCCCGGTGCGATCGCCTCGGCCCCGCCCAAACATTTCTCCTCTGCGTGCGGTCAGATCGTCAACTTTCTGGGCACGCTGCAAAACGAGTGGGCCGGTGCGCAGGCGTTTTCATCTTTCGATACCTACATGGCGCCATTCGTCCGCCTCGACAACATGACGTACGAGGAGATCGTCCAGTGCATGCAGGAACTGATCTTCAACCTGAATGTTCCTTCACGCTGGGGCTCGCAGTGCCCGTTCACGAACCTCACGTTCGACTGGACATGCCCTGACGATCTGATGGATGAAGCTCCGCTGATTGGCGACGAGATCTGCGACTTCACCTACGGCGACCTGCAGCATGAAATGGACCTGATCAACCAGGCGTTTATCGAAGTGATGACCGGGGGAGACGCTGACGGACGCGTCTTCACGTTCCCGATCCCGACGTACAACATCACCAGGGACTTCGACTGGGATTCGCCCAACACGCTGCGCCTGTTCGAAATGACCGCGAAGTACGGCCTGCCCTACTTCCAGAACTTCATCAATTCCGATCTGGATCCGCATATGATCCGATCAATGTGCTGCCGATTGCAGTTGGATCTGCGCGAACTGCTCAAGCGCGGCAACGGCCTGTTCGGGTCGGCCGAGCTGACCGGATCGGTGGGCGTGGTCACGCTTAACATGGCGCGTCTGGGCTACCTGTACAAGGGTGACCTGGACGGACTGATCGGTGCGATGGACCAGCTGATCGACATTGCCTCCGACACGCTGGAGCGCAAGCGCGAAACCATTTCCTACCACATGGAACACGGCCTGTTCCCCTACACGCGCCGCTACCTGGGGTCACTGGATAACCACTTCTCCACCATCGGTGTGAACGGCATGAATGAGATGGTCCGCAACTTCACCGACGACCAGATGGACATCACGGATCCGCGTGGACGCGAGATGTGCGAAAAGATCCTCGATCGCGTGCGCGACCGCATGGTTCAGCTGCAGGAGTTCACCGGCCACATGTACAACCTGGAGGCCACCCCTGCCGAAGGTACGACGTACCGCTTCGCCAAGGAAGACCGCAAACGCTACCCCGACATCCTGCAGGCCGGCTCCGCCGATCAGCCGTACTACACGAACTCCTCGCAGCTGCCCGTCGGCTACACCGACGACCCATTCCAGGCTCTGGAAGAGCAGGAAGTGCTGCAGGGCAAGTACACGGGCGGCACCGTGCTTCACCTGTACATGGGGGAGCGTGTCTCATCTGCGAAGGCCTGCATGGAAATGGTCCGTCGCTCTCTGACTGCTTTCAAGGTGCCGTACGTGACAATCACGCCGACCTTCTCGATCTGCCCGGTCCACGGGTACCTGGCTGGCGAGCACTTCACGTGTGAACGCTGCGCGGATGCCCACCCGAACAGTGAACCGCAGGCGTGTGAGGTGTGGACACGCGTCATGGGCTACTTCCGCCCCGTCCAGTCCTTCAACATCGGCAAGAAGGGTGAGTACGCCGAACGCACAATGTTCACTGAATCAGCCGCCTCTCAGCACGGTGAACTGGTCAGCGCCTTTCCTCCCGTCTCCCTTTCATGAAGGACGAGGCAGGCCGCGGGCGCCTTGTCAACGCCGACGACCTTCAAATAGCTGGGCTCACCCCGATGTCAACGGTGGACTGGCCTGGCAAGCTGGTCGCATCGGTGTTCTGCCAGGGATGCCCGTGGCTGTGCCCGTACTGCCATAACCACGCGATCATCGATCCGACGATCCCGGGCGTGGTCGCATGGTCATCGGTGGAGGATCTGCTGTCACGGCGCCGCGGACTGCTCGATGGCGTGGTGTTTTCCGGAGGGGAGGCCACACGCCAGCAGGCGCTGATACCGGCGATGCGTCGGGTGCGCGAGATGGGATTCCTGATTGGTTTGCACACCGCAGGGCCGTATCCGCATCGCCTGCGTGATGTGCTGTCTGAGGGTCTGGTGGACTGGGTCGGGATTGATGTTAAAGCGATGCCGGACACGTATCAGGTCGTGGCGGGGCGCCAGGGAGCCGGCACGAAAGCGTGGGAGGCGCTGGACGTGCTGCTCGAGTATGCCGAGCCTGGTTCGGGCAGTGCGGGCGCAGATCCAGATGAGGTGAATTGCGAGGGCGGTGGCAGCGGTCATGCGCGCTCGCGGTCGGTGGATTACGAAGTGCGCCTGACGGTGTACCCCGATGGGCCGCGTGACGGTTTGACGGTGGCGAGAGAGGCGTTCCGGCGCGGCGTTCGCCGCTTTGCCTTGCAGCAGGCCAGGGCGATGGGTGCGCCTGACAGTTTCCGCTCCGACGCGGTGGGGTGGAATGACCAGGTTGAGGCGCTGGCCCGCGACATCGAACAGATCGGGTTCGACACCTTCGCCTATCGGCCCGCGCACTGAATAGGTGAGTGCGGTGACCTCGGACATTAGGGCAGAGTTCGCCCGCGCGATCGTCAGGCGTGCAGCGGTGCGCTAGGCTTGTCAGCAACACCATTGGAGCTGATGGAGGGAAACGCGATGAACAATCAGTCAGATCCTCGCAACCTGCATCAACTGGCCGCTGACCCCGGTACGGATTATGAGACGCTGAGGGATATCGCCTACCGTCACCCGGAGCTGCGTGCCGTCGTTGCTCAGAATCCGCACACCTACTCGGGGCTGCTCGAGTGGTTGGGATCGTTGGGAGATCCCGCGGTGGACCAGGCGCTTGCCCAGAGGCGTGCATACGGACAGCAGGGAGTGGGGCGTTTTCCACCTGTTTCTCAGGCGGCGTCCGGTACGGCCGCCCTCGACCAGGCCAGCCGCCAGCAGGGGAATCGAAGCGGTGAATCTGATGGATCGTCGCAGTCCAGAGTGGGACTGGTGCTCGGAATCCTTATCGCCATCGCTCTTGTGCTTGTGGTGATCTCGATCGTGGTATTCAAAGGGATTTTCCCCTCCCGTCCGGTTGATCCCAGCCCCGCGCCGGCTCCGCAGTCGTCTGCGCAGTCGACCGAGCCTGAAAGCAACGGGGCAGCTGAAGAGCAGTCGGAGGCCGAACCAGAGCAGGCTCAGTCAGATGAACAACCGATCGTGTACCCGGCACCGGCGGGTGCAGTTCAGGCCGGCGAGATCATGGCGCCCTCGGGCAATATTGCCTGCACCCTGTCCGACGAAACTGTCTCATGTGTCATTGTTGATGACGATTACGCAGCTGCCGGAGTTGAGAGCTGCGGTGACCGGCTGACAAATCTGGTTGCCACCGCCGAAGGAGCTTCGCGCGAATGCGTGGAGTCCGCACAAGGTGGTGGGCAGGCCCTTGAATACGGCAAGTTTGCAACCAGTGGTGACGTCGCATGTCAGTCGACGCAGAACGGCATGAGCTGCTGGAACGTGAAGTCCGGAGCTTCATTTGCCCTTGCCCGTCAAGGATGGATGGTCGGGGAGCAAGGCCCCATCGGTGAAGACCAGTTCAGGTGGTGAGTATCGATACTTGCAGCACGGTCTGAATAGCCTAGTGTCTCGGGGATGCGAAGCGATTCTCATTAGTAATTTGGACTGTCTCTTAAGCTGATTGACGTTCGACGAGACGAGCGATAGGGGGTTTGGGGATTTCAATGTCCGCTGTGATTCCAAGCATGTTCAGTCCATCAGTAAGAAGCTGAGCTGCTGTCGGGTCGCCAGCGAGTGTGAAAGTGGTGAGAGGAATCGGCAGATACGAGTCGAATAACTCATCATCCACACCGATGATTGCGATATCATCGGGGATCGACATGCCTCTGCTGAGTACAGCATTCATGATCGGCATTGCGTGAACGTCGTTGTAACAGGCGAACGCATCTATCTCAGGATTCAAGTCGAGATAGTCGTTTACCATCTGTGTGAGTTCAGCCGAATCTCCTCCTTGTGGGATGGGGAGCACTAGCTCGAATGGGCTACGGTATCCCGCTTCGCTGAGTGCAGCTCGAGCGCCTTGTGCACGCGGAGCCGAAAAGATCTGCATCAGGGGATTGTCCGTAGTTGCGAGAGCAATCGTGTGAGAACCTCGTGAGAACAAATAGTGGACTTGAGCCCTGCCTACCTCTAAGCCGGCAAGTTCCTGAGAATGTCCTCCTTCGACATGTGGAATCGACAAAGAATCGAAAGTTTCAATATCGTCTGTATCCAAGCCATATGGAGCAATTATCAGGGCTGGAGTGATCGCTGATAGCAGCGACGCTGTTAGCTCTTCATTTTCGTACCATAGAAGCGGGGTCAATCCGCATGAAGTGATTGCGGTGCTGAGTTGCTGGTAGTACTGCCCTAACTTGAATGTTGAGGGAAAACGTGGCATGGCGATCACGACGACCCGCGAATGTCCCATTGCAAGATCGCGGGCAAGAGAATTGGGTGTGTAGCCCAGTTTCTGCGCCGCCTGAAGGACGCGTGCCCGCGTGGCACTCGAGATACTCTGCCCAGGCTTGTCATTAAGAACGTAGCTCACCGTGGCGCGCGAGGTGCGTGCCAATCTTGCGACATCGGCACTGGTGGGGCGGCGACGGACGTTAGCCATGATTGCTCATTTCCTGCGACTGCTGGGGCAATCAAATGATATCGCTTGACGATTTTGGGTTACGCGCTTAAGCTATGAGCTAACGGTTGCTTACGCGTGTAAGTCCGGTTGTGAACACCAATCAATGAAGAGGGACAGACAATGACGCACCCATGGCAGAACAAGATAGGGTTCGGTGCTGCGTATTATCACGAGTATCATTTCGAGGACCGTCTCGATAAGGACTTGGATCTCATGGTCGAGGGCGGTTTCAACATCATTCGAGTCGGTGAATCCGTCTGGTCAACGTGGGAGCCAGAAGACGGGATCTTCAATCTTGAATGGCTTCAACCGATCCTTGATGGTGCCCATAAGCGTGGTATCGATGTCATCATCGGGACACCGACATATGCCGCGCCTCCGTGGATGAGAGTGCGATACCCCGAGACAACCTTGCAGGTCGCGACAGGTGTGGAAAAGCCATACGGCGGGCGACAGGACATCAACTACCACAACGCAACCTTCTGTCGTCTGGCCGAACGCGTCATACGGAAAATCGTTGAGCGCTACAAAGATCATCCTGCTGTGGTGGGATGGCAAGTGGATAATGAGCCCGGTCTGGCATTGATGTACAATCCGGATGTTTTCGCCGACTTCAAGAAATGGCTTCAGAAACGCTACGGTGACGTCGACACCCTCAACCGGAAGTGGGGCCTGACTTATTGGTCCCACAGAATCACCTCGTGGGATGAGCTGTGGACGCCCGACGGTAACACGGTACCTTCCTATGACCTAGCCTGGCGGCGATTCCAGGCAGAAATCACTCACGAGATGATTCAATGGCAGGCTGACTTGGTTCGCCAGATGGTCCCCGATCACCACATCGTTACCACGTGTATTGCAGCCAACCAGCCGGGACAAGACATTACAGAGGTGGCCAGCGCACTTGATATCGCTGGATCGAACATCTACTTTGCCGCACAGGTCGGCCTAGAAAAGCCTGGTATAGACGAACTGGATCCTCAAGGTGCTCCCGGTTGGATTCCCTGGTCTGGCCCCGTCTATGTTCAAATGCTTCTTGACGTCTCCCGCGGTATGAAAGACGCACCTTTTGTCGTCACCGAAACGGGAGCAACCTCAATTGGCTACTCCCATAACCTGATCGTGCCGTGGCCTGGCCAACGCCGACAGGTCGTATGGCAGATGATTGCCCGCGGTGCTCAGATGATTGAATACTGGCACTGGCACACCAACAGATTTGGATTCGAGACATGGTGGGAAGGAATCCTCGGTCACTCGCTGACACCGACCCGTACCTATCACGAGTTGTCAGATGTGGCCCACGAGCTGGAAAGCTCACGCGAACTCATCTCAGGGCTCACACCGCATTCTGACATCGGAGTGATTGTCACGGCTGAATCGCGCTGGGCAACTGAATTCCAACCGCCCATTGGTGAAGGCATTCGCGGCGACCAGGGTGCCTACGACAAAGGCATGGCACTTCTCATGAGAGGTATCCAGGATGCCGGCCTGACCACCGATATTGTCAGCATTGATCAACTCGGTACGAGCCCTGAGGAGATGGTCAGACGCTGGCCGGTGCTGGTTAGCGCTTTCCTCTACGTGCTTTCCGACCAGGATCTGCAGCTGCTGCGCGAATACGTCGCTGCAGGTGGCCACCTTGTCGTTATGCCGCGTACAGGGCTGGCAGATGCAGAAGCAATTGTTCGTGATTGCACCAAGCCAGGCGTACTTCGAACAGATGCTGGTGTCCATTACGACGAATCAACCACGCTGCTGCACCCCGTTGCAGTTCATGGGCAGTGGGAAGGACATGCGCAGTGGTATGCCGACTGCCTGATTCCGGACAGCGACGACGTCCTCGTCCTTGGTCACTACGATGACCCATTCCTGGACGACTACGCAGCTGCAACGACCCAGCAAACGGGCCAAGGGCGAGTAACCACCGTGGGGTGCTACCCGGATCGTGAACTGGCGCGTCACCTGTTCGAATGGGTTGATTCCACGTCGCTCGAGCCGGATCAGTGGCGAGCACATGCAGGCGAACAGCAAACCTACATGCGTGCTACGAGCACTCAGAACACAACGCTGCACTTCATACACAACTGGTCTTGGAAGCCCAGTACCTATGTTGTGCCTGAACGTGCGACGGGACTTGACGGCGCAGTTTACAAGGCCGGGGAAGAAATCAAGCTTGGCGCATGGGACGTTGCAGTCGTTCATACGCCCTCTCACTGATCCACTGTTTCCGGTTCCCATTAACGAATAATGAAGAAAGAAAGCAAGATGAACACTGATACCGGCACGACGGGCACGCTACAGGTGACCCGTCCGAAAATGACAGCTGACACCATCCGCTTCGCAGCGGCTCTCGCGCTGTTCTCATTCTTGTGGATGGGCGGCCTGATGATTGTCTCGGGCGTCCTACTGCCGCAGCGGCTCACAGACATTGGCGTGGCGAATAAAGAGGCAGTATTCGGAGCCCTCAACACCATTACTGCAATCGTCTCGCTCCTGTCGAATCTGATTGCCGGTAACCTCTCAGACCGTACTCGCTCGGTGTTTGGCAAACGTACGCCCTGGGTTTTCACCGGCGGCATTTTAGGTGGCGCCTCGCTGTTCCTGATTCAGGTTCTACCCAATGCATTCCTGATCGGACTGTCCTACTCCATCTCCATGGTCGGTCTCAATATGATGATTGCCCCGGTGATCGCAACACTGTCGGACAGAATCCCCGAGCGTCAACGTGCCACTATGTCGGCATTTATCGCAGCAGGTACATTGGTTGGCCAATCAGTGGGCCAGCTGGTAGGTGCACGTTTCCTCGGCCAGACATTGCCCGGATTCGTTACGGCAGGAATCCTCATGGGGTTGGCAGGAATTCTCACGGTTATGGTGTGGCCACGGGAAGGCTCCTCCCGCAATGGCGAAACGCAGCATGAAAAAGAAACCCTGCTTGACTTGCTCAAGTCCTTCCGCCCACCTCGCAATGCCCCGGATTTCTGGCGCGCCTTTGTCGGCCGTTCACTGCTGATTCTGAGCTACTACATGATCCTCAACTACCAGCTGTACATCCTCCAGGATCACATTGGTGCAACAGAAGCCCAGGCCTCGGCGACGATCGCGACAATGGCAATAGTGACGCTGATTGTATCGGCGATTGCGACGGTTACGTCAGGACCGCTATCTGACTTGATTCACCGCAGGAAGATCCCTGTTGTCGTCGCCTCGATTCTGCTTGCAGTGGGATACCTGATCCCGTGGGTGATGCCGACAACAACAGGCATGATTCTGTTTGCCGCATTTGCAGGATTCGGATACGGCACGTATTCGTCAGTTGATCAGGCGCTCAATGTCGATGTGCTGCCATCGAAGGAAACTGCGGGTAAAGATCTGGGCATTTTGAACATAGCGACGACGCTTGGTCAGGCTGTTGGCCCGATCATCACGTCTGTACTTGTCACGGCCATGTCCTCATACTCGTTTGTGTTCCCGACAGCGATCGCATTTGCTGTCATTGCGTGCGTATTTATCATGCGGATCAAGTCTGTGCGGTAGGGCTTTACGCACCGAGGGCGTCTGCCAGTACCTCGAGATAGTCACTGGCAGAGCCATCGATGCGCAGGCGAACAGCGGGGTGATGATCGAGGTCGCACGGCCCACGATTGATGACGATCAAGTCAGCGCCGCTGCTGATCGCCTGATGAGCAATCCACACGGCGGTTGACACTTTCACTGACGTGCCCACAACCAGGAGTACGTCACACTGCGCAGCAAAGGTCAGTCCCTTGTCCATCTGGTCTGATGGCAGCATCTCGCCAAAAAAGACGACATTCGGTTTGAGGATTCCACCACACTGCGGACAGGGAACCAGCGTGATCGCGGAAGCCGTGGCGCCCTCGGGATCAACCTGAGCCAGAATCGCAACGTGAGTGGGATCAGGGTCGTCGACCAGATTCGGATTGGCGGCGCGCAACTCGCCATCGAGCCATTCTCGAGGATACCGCGCTGCGCACTGCATGCAGTCAACCGTCAAGAACGAGCCGTGCAGCAGAGCGAGCTGGTGGATCCCAGCCTTTTCATCTAGGCCATCCACATTCTGAGTGGCAACGCCGTGAAGGATTCCTGCCCGCTCCATGCGTGCGAGCGCCTCATGTCCACGTGTGGCGGGCAGGTCCTGCAACGCTCGCCACGTCACCTGGTTTCGCTCCCACACCCAGCGTTGCCATTTCGGATCCGACAGGAACAGGTCGATATCCACTGTCGGCGTGCCAGACGATCCGGTTCCGCGATAGTCCGGAAGCCCTGAATCAGTGGACATTCCGGCACCTGTCAGAGCAGCCAGACGCTTACCCGCACACAGCTCGACCAGCTCATCCAGGTGAGGCAGCGAGGATGACGACCGTGGCATTACTGCTGCCTGAACCTTTCAACGAACTTCTTCACGATTTGTCCCGCCTGGTGGGTTCCTTCACCCATGTGCCCGATCTGCACCAGGGTCTCCAGATCGTCAGTGCCTGAGTAGCCGGCATCGGCATAGATCGCCAGGCGCTGATTGATCGCGTCGGAGTCAAGTTCAGGGTTGAACTGCGTAGCCCAAAAAGCCGGCCCAAAACGCATCATCTGCGTGGGACACGTGACTGATTTAGCAAGAACCGTCGTGCCCGGCGGCACTTCTTCTACTGCTTCGTGGTGGCCGACGTAGGTTGTGAATGTGCGCGGAAAGTCCTCAAGCAGCGGGTCACCCTCGGCCTCCTCAGTCAGGGTGATTGTCACCATCGAAGCCGGTTCAGCCCACCGTGTCGTCACCGTGCCGCCCAGAACCGTCGCGGCAACCTCCGTTCCGTAACCCGTGGTCAGACATGGGGTTTTCGCCTCGAGGATCTGATGGAACAAGTGAGCCAGATCTTCCTCAGTTCTGCGCTGGGACGATGACTTCTTCTCAGTGGGAGTAGTGGTGCCGTAAGGCGATCCAGCCACGAAGATGCCGCTGTAGGCATTGACGTCAACTTCGGGCAGCCCCAGCATATCCATGCGAACCTGTTCGAGCGTGGACGGCGTCAAACCGCTGACCAGGAGGTACGAATGGTATTCAGCGTCGATCGCTTCTTCTTCGGGGCGTGTTGATACCAGCAAGAAAGGCTTCATGCTTCAAGTGTAGGCAAAGAAAGAATTTCCGGTACCCTTACGGTCGAAACATGGGATCTACAGACCGGCCGTGAAACCGATGACGAAGATGCCGACAACGAGACAGATCGAGATGATCACGATGCCCGATACAACAAGCCCGGCGACGGCCTCGTGCCTTCCTCGACCACCGCGTGAAAACGAGGTGATGAGTCCGGCAATACTCAAGATCAGGGCGAAGATTGTCAGAGGGAACGCCAGCAGGGAAAGGGCTGCCATCCACAGGCCAATCGTGGCGGCAGTGTTGGAGTTATGGCGAGGGGCGTTGTATCCGGGGGCCGAGAAAACCATGGCTGGGTCAATGTCCTGGGTTCCGGGGAAAACGAACTGGGGCGACGAGGGATCCAGTGCAGGATCAAGGGATGGATCCAAGGACGGATCCAGCGTCGGGTTTTCTGTGGCACTGTGTGAGGAATCAAGAGAAGGATCCAGCACGTGCAACTGCGAACCTGTCGCTGGCTGACTCACCAGTTCCCCCCCCTCACTCCCCGTGGCCCTGTGCTGACCGAGGGCATCTTTGGTATCCCCTTGTGGCGATCCTGCTACGTCCCACCCTACGGCATGACGACTGGGTTCATCTATGGTCACAGCTTATCTGCACGCTCAGGCAACTCGCCCATCAGATCACCCGTGTGAAATCAACCATGATTTGCCGCGGAATTTAGCCTTTTGTCGGCAAGTTCGATACTGTGATGTTCCGACCGGTGAACGGCCTGCACTTTTGCATCCTTATCAACTGATCGGAGACATCCGCATGAGCGGTTCAGCTACCCCTCGCGCCTCGCGCGAGTCTTCCCATTCGTCAAGTCGTCCTCGGGGCGGCTTTTTTTCATGGCGACTTCACGGTGATGGCACGTCAATCGCTCCCGGCGAGGTTGTCGCCCCCGAAGAGCGTCTGTCCTGGCCGCGCACCATCGGAATCGGTGCGCAGCACGTTGTCGCCATGTTCGGTGCGACGTTCCTCGTCCCTCTGATCACAGGCTTCCCACCTTCGACCACGCTGTTCTTCTGCGCAGTCGGCACACTGCTGTTCTTCCTGATCACCGGCGGGCGCATGCCGTCCTACCTCGGATCATCCTTCGCGCTGATCGCGCCGATCACCGCTGTCACGCAGACCCTCGGCCACAACTACGCCCTGGGTGGCGTAATCGCCACCGGTGCAACCCTGACGCTGGTCGGCATCATTGTGCACTTCGCCGGCGCGCACTGGATCGACGTCGTGATGCCCCCAGTCGTCACTGGCGCAATCGTCGCGCTGATCGGCCTGAACCTTGCGCCAGCCGCATGGAACTGGGTCAAGGAAGGCCCACTGACGGCAGTGGTCACCATCGTGTCAATCTGTCTGATCACCGTGCTCTTCAAGGGTATTATCGGACGCCTGTCCATCCTATTCGGCGTGCTGATCGGCTACGTTGCAGCAATCCTCCAGCACGAGGTTGACTTCTCACGCGTTGCTGAAGCCTCCTGGATCGGTCTGCCTGAGTTCTCCACACCTGCTTTTGATCCATCGACGCTGGGCCTGTTTGTCCCGGTTGTCTTCGTCCTTATTGCTGAAAACGTTGGTCACGTGAAGTCGGTGTCAGCGATGACCGGCCGCGACCTTGACGGCATCACCGGGCGCGCACTGATCGCTGACGGCTGCTCCACCATGCTTGCCGGTGCCGGCGGTGGTTCAGGTACCACGACGTACGCAGAAAACATCGGTGTGATGGCTGCGACCCGCGTGTACTCCACGGCCGCGTACCTGGTCGCCTCAGGCATGGCGTTCCTTCTGGCTCTCACGCCCAAGTTCGGCGCCCTCATTTCGACGATTCCGGCTGGCGTTCTGGGCGGTGCAGGCACCGTCCTGTACGGCATGATCGGCATGCTGGGCGTGCGTATCTGGGTGCAGAACCAGGTGGACTTCTCTGACCCGGTTAACCTCAACACCGCTGCGGTTTCCCTGATCGTCGCAATCGCGAACTTCACGTGGGTTGCCGGCGGCATGCAGTTCGAAGGTATTGCACTGGGTTCAGGTGCAGCATTGCTGATCTACCATGTCATGCGCTGGATTTCTAAGCTGCGCGGCACGACGCTTGAGGCTGCTTCACCTGCGTCAGCCCCGTCAGGTACCGAGTTGGAGTCGACGGCCTATTCGACCCGTCATCATTCACGAGGGGAACTGGCGGACGCTGCTGAACTGGCAGATGGCACCGAACAGACTGGCGGCGCTGAACAGGCTCGCTAAGCCAATTCTTCAGGTATGTGACGAGGGCGGCTCACGTGAGTCGCCCTCGTTCCTATTAAAAGCGGACGCAACGTCACTGCTGTGACACCGCGGCGACGCTACTCGGATTGTCCCTCTGACTGACTGCCGTCGCCTGACTGATCATCGTCGCCGGTTTGGGTGGTCGCGGGCGCAAGAAGCTCCGGGTCGACAGGCAGGCACGAGTCGCTGCCTTTCAAGGCGCTTTGAGCCTCTGCGATTTTCTTGATATCTTCCTTAGGCAGCAGTGAATCGAAGAATGTACCGAGGATGACCTGGACAACCTCGTCGGTGCCTTCGCTCAGCACCACGCGCGCATCAGGGAAGAAGCGCGCAACCGTGTAGCCGGCATCAATGTTCTTGGGGGAGACGTCAATTTCGACGGTGCCGGTCAACTCACTTGCCGCGTTGGCAGGATCCTGCATGACAAATCCCTGCTCGGCCAGCATCGTCGTCACCGAGCTGGCCAGGCCCGACTGTGAGGTGGCGTTGAGAACCTGAACATGGATCGTGTCTGCCGGCAGCGGTGTCGTACCTTCCGTCGGGCACACAATGTCGCCCAGACCTGCCGTCTTTTCCGTCTTGGAGAACTCTTCGGAGGGCATCGAAATGATGTTCGTGATCACGAGGAGCGCAGCAATGACCAGTACTGCCATGACGGATGCCACGACGGAAAATGTCAGATTCTGCTTACTCTGTCGGGCATCAAGGAAGCGTTGACGTGCTGTTCGACGCCGAGATTGCTGCGGGTTCACGTCACTAACTTAGCCGAAATACACTGTGAATGTGACCTCGCCATGCACGGGCGGTGAAAGCTCAGCTGCCGCTGTCCAAGTCCTCGAGCATCTTGTCAAGCTCCTCGAGCTGCTCATCCAATTCTGCGAACTGGTCGTCAAGGTCACTCGTGAGGTTTTCGACGTCACCCGAGAAAGTGTCTGGATAGCAGAACTGTGCCTGATCCATCGACACGTTGACAATACCCATGTCATCGCTCTGCTCAGCCTTGTCGGCCAGTGAGAGTAGGTTCTTCTTCGTGCGATCGTCGTCTGTGAGCCGCCCGGCGTGAGGCCCGTGGATTGGGGGGGACGGGGCGGGAGCCGGCGCCGGGGTGGGAGTCGGAGTTGGAGTTGGAACGGGCTGCGTGCTTTGCGGTGTGGGTTGGATGCCCTGTGCAGTGGGGTCCTTTTTGACGAGTGGTCCACATGCACTCAGGGTCATGGTGATGGTGACTGTGCTCAGGAGCGCGAGAATTTTGGTCGGTTTTCTCACATTTTGGAGTCTGTCACGACGAAGGCGCCATGAGAACCCTCGTCGATAAGGTTGATATGCAGTTGTCACCATCAACGCCTTATGGTGATAGAGCAGTGTGCGGCTCCCAGCTGTCGCGCACACGAGCGAAAGGACGATGTGTGAGCGCGCACATCAACACAAACAGCGCAAGTCACGATATGGATGAGCAGGCAGAATCCTCACCGGACGGACGGCCTCGCGAAGGGGAGATCGCCACTCGACCCACACCCCAATCACCACCAGTCAACTACCCGGTATTCATCGGATCAGCTCTGATCGTTGCGGTCATTGCCATCATCGCGATCGCATCACCGCAAAGCGTGGAGGCAGGGTTTACCGTGGCGGTGGATTGGATCAGTCACTGGTTCGGATCTTTCTATATTTTTCTCGCAACCTTCATCCTGGTGTTCGTCGTTGTGCTCGCTTTGAGCAAGTTCGGCAACGTGAGGCTGGGGCCAGATAACGCGACACCTGACTTCTCGACTTTCTCATGGGCAGCCATGCTGTTTGCCGCAGGTATCGGTACCGACATCATGTTCTTCGCTGTCGCAGAGCCGATCGCGCAGTACATGGCGCCTCCCACCGGTGAAGCTCAGACAGTGGAAGCTGCCCGCGCCGGCGTGGTCTACACGCTCTTCCACTACGGCATCACAGGGTGGGGCATGTATGCGCTGGTCGGAATTGCCCTGGGATACTTCGCCTACCGTCACCAGCACCACCTCGCGGTGCGGTCAGCCTTGCGGCCTCTTTTCGGCAAACACGTGGACGGCCCGCTGGGCAACATCATTGACGGCGCAGTCGTTGTGGGCGGTGTTTTCGGTATCGCCGCATCCCTGGGCGTGGGCATCATTCAGCTGAATGTCGGTCTGACGATACTGTTCGGACTGCCGCAGGCAACCTCCACTCAGATCGGATTGATCGCACTGAGTGTCATCATGGCGACAGTTTCCGCTGTTTCCGGCGTCGATCGCGGCGTGCGCGTTCTGTCCAACGTGAACGTACTGTTGGCAATCGGTCTGGCCGTGTGGGTTCTGGTCACCCAAAACACCGCGTACCTGCTGGACTCGCTGGTTCGTTCCGTGGGCGACCTGGTGCGCATGTTCCCCGCCCTCACATTGGAAACCTACGCTGACCTGCGTGTGAACCCGGCAACGGCAGATGTGATCAACACGTGGCTCAATAGCTGGACCTTGTTCTTCTGGGCGTGGTGGATCACCTGGGCCGCATTCGTCGGAATGTTCCTGGCACGTATTTCACGCGGCCGCACCATCCGTGAGTTCGTCATGGGCTCACTGATCCTGCCCCTGAACTACGTCATCATGTGGGTGTCAATTTTCGGTAACGCTGCACTGGAACTCGTGATGAACGGTGACAGGGAATTCGCAGAAATCACTGTGAACGCTCCGGAACAGGGGTTCTACGCCCTGCTGCAACGAGTACCTGGCTCAACAGTGGTTGTCGCCGTCGCACTGTTCGTCGGAATCCTGTTCTATGTCACCAGCGCGGACTCAGGCTCCCTCGTCATGTCAAACCTGTCCAGCCGCATCACGAACGCTCGCCAGGACGCTGTGCCGTGGCTGCGTATCTTCTGGGCGACGCTGACCGGTGTGCTAACCATTGCGATGCTGGTTGCCGGTGGGTTGACGGTTCTGCAGCAGGCCACGATCGTTATGGCGCTGCCATTCTCCTTCGTCCTTGTGCTGGTGATGATCGGCTTGTGGCGCTCGCTGTCGCAAGAGGCGTCGATGGCTCAGCGTCGTCGCCGCATCGTCCAAAACCGCGTGCTCGCATCAGGAGCCGGAACGATGGCTCGCCGCTCCTGGCGTGACCGTCTGAGCAAGACATTCGACGTTGTCACCCCTGTGCGCGCTCAGCGTGTCCTTGACAGGCGAGTGGTTCCCGCATTGCAGGCTGTGGCCGATGAACTCCACAAGGAAGATCTGCCCGCATGGGTGGTTGTTGAGGGTCCCGAAGCACAGGATCCGGATGACGAGCGTAACTTCCTGGGCCGCGTCACGCTGACAGTTGGCGGCGAATCGGAGGCCAGGGCATCGGGCGCGCAGGAGTGGGATTCAGGTGCTCAGACCACTGATACGGGCGAGCAACCGCAGACCGATTCCACCACTGAGCTGCACGAGCAGATCAATGAAATGGTTGATGATGCGAAGCCTCGAACGGCCGGGAGTACTTCTGCTGACGGAGCTGAACCGAGCATCGCGGGCCTGCTGACCGAGCATCCGTTCCGCTACACCGTGCGAGTGGTCGAGTCTCCCGTTCCGTCTGTGGGCACCGCGATGGTTGCTGAGGCGAATGACGTGACGGTGCGCCTGGAAGTGCGTCCCTCGGGCGGTGGTCAGGGGTACGACATTGTGGGGTGGTCCTCTGACCAGATCGCGCACGACGTTCTGGATCATTACGAAGGGTGGCTAGACTACCTGGGCGTGTACGACGAGTAGCACATGGGTCGCCCTCGTTGATTGATTGCATTGACGAGGGCGACCACGCTGCACCTGGCTGGCGCTGCGTGAGCGATTACACCCTGATGTGAACGCTGCGAGGTGGCCGAAAGGGCGGTCAATCAGATATGCTCCTATGTTGTTGCACGTATTGATCAGCTGTGTGGTCGAATCGGTGCAGCGCCTTGGAGGATTCGCCTAGTGGCCTATGGCGCACGCTTGGAAAGCGTGTTGGGTGCAAGCCCTCGGGGGTTCGAATCCCCCATCCTCCGCAGATGCCCCGCTGTTTCGTTGAAACGGCGGGGTTTTTCGTTGGTGTAGCGGGGTTCGCTTTAACCCGTGTAACTGCAATTTCAGGCAACGGACGCAGGCTTCGGCGGAAAATGGGTGATCGACCCTGATGCGCTCGAAGAGGTCCACTCAGTAGTCGAGGAGCGCTACGGGGAATCCGACAGAGGTGCTCGCAGCCCGGGCTGCTCAAAGATGATCGTGACCACGACGAACGGTGAGTACGGCCCGGTCATCAGCTGGAAAGAAACCATCGCAGAACGAAAGAAAAGAAAGCCTGTAATAATCGCGGCCAAAAAGCCGCGTAAGAAACGGCGTCGTGTGGCGAAACCTAGCTGGAAAGCAAAAACGCCAAATGGATCACATATTCCGGATATTGAAGCGCGTCCTACAAACTTTTCAGAAGAATTCCTTATTAAGGTTTGTGACGGGGCCGAAGGAAAAGGTGGACATCTCTTTGGGAACAGCCCGACAGGAGAAAAGAAAAAGACCCGAAATACCGAGTTTCCTGAGCCATGGACGCGTACTGAAGTGGCAGACGCACTACGGCAGACACTGGAAGCTCCAGATATAGAATTCGCAGGGAAAGGGGCTTGGCGCTTCTATAGGAAGAAGGTTGGCGGCGTTATTGTCGATTTACGCTACTCGTATTCAAGAAAACACAATAAAGCTACGCTGAATTATTTCATCCCGACCTCTGGAACAATAGAAAATGGTGGGGAAAAATACCATGTTCGAGTTTTACTCGATGACGGTTATCACGACGTTCCACTTAACCTAGAAGACCTAGAGGGAAGTGGTATTATCTAGGTATGGAGCTCTTATATGAAAAATTAGACACAACGGCTCCACCAGACGCGTCAGTGACTGGCTTAGCCGCAGACATCCTCCGTGAAATCGTGCCGAAAATAGCTAACGATCGTGATCGGGCAATTGTCATGTATCCCTACTACTGTGGTGAGCCGTCTGTTGACGATGCTGCATGGAGTGCTTTGGCTTACGCAAGCGAAAAGGGTTGGAAACTCGACAAGTCGTATTGGCCCCGTGTCCAAGAGCTTGCCGCCACATCAGATTATGGCGAAGACGCACTGGAATACGTAGATCCCGCTATCTTCGAATAATAAATATAGCTATGGCAGACAAAGCGTTTTCTGACAGAACGCCAGAAGAAATTGCCGGGTATGTGCTAACACCTGAGGAAAATGCACAGTACTCGGACGATGAACTGCGCAAAATTCTGCGTTCTAAGGGCGCAGAAGGTTTAACTAACCTTCTCATTCTCTACCTGCGAGGCATCAAGCCATGGACGTGGGTACCTTACATTGAGTAATGCAAGGCCATGATGGTGGCCTTCTATTAACCCCCTTACCGCAAAGGTTCGGGGGTTTTCTTATGCCCGAAATGGGAGAAACGAGGATCACAATGTTCACAATGCGTAACGCTCGCAACCGCCACCTCATGTTCGCAGACACGACAGGCGACGAGGGCATAACAAAATCCCTAATTTTGGAGCAAGTTGGCCTTCCTCGTAGGTCTAAAAAGCCTTATCCTAGTGACAGGACGGGTTCCCCGGCCGCCGTCTCATTGAGTCGGCTAGGCAGTTTCACTGTCGAATCGGCGGGGATTGGACCCGTCCGCTACTATTTCATTCACGCGGATTATCTGCAATGACAGGTCTTTCTTTTCGCAACGATTAAGATCTGGTCGTGCATGTCCCGGCATCGCTGTTGATCTGGACCTAGGAAATCTATACTTCCGAGACTTGAGGAACTTCGGAGGCATCGACTTCTTCTAACCAAGGATCGCCATCAAGGAGCCAGCCTAGAACCGGCATGAGCTCCAACGATACCCATGCACCTTGAGCAACATCGTAACGGAACTCCTTACCGTAAAGAGGATGTCGCTGGCCTACTACTCGTGCAAAATATCTATCGACCTGCTCGTCTCGGTAGTACAGCACATCTGGCTCCATAACTCGATGCTACGCGACCTCTGTCGCACCGAGAGATTTTCTTGCGTTGTTGACAGTCTTGTCATATCTGCGCACAAACCTCTTGTGCCGCCTTCACAGTGATTAAGTGCTCTCAATCAAGTCACTCGCTGGGCCCAACATTTGTAAGGTTGAACGAATTGCACAGGATGCCTAACGGGAGCCCTTCTCACCTGACTTTGTGTTGTTCGGACGGAGCAAAAACGAAAGCCCGGCTACCATCAAGCAGCCGGGCAGCTAGAACCTGACGGCTCTACTCGTACAGGTCCATATGATCACGCGGAACTATGCCGTGCACACGCTCGATCATCCAGTATCCGGCATTAGGGAAACCGAAACGTGCCAGTTTGCGGCGTAGATCGCCCCGCCGGTAAGGGCGATGAGCAGATAGAGTGAAGGTGGCGGGCACCTACCGACCGTGCCCTTTTGACGTCACTCCCCACACCGCTTCGTTGAGCAAAGGAATGGCACAACCACGATGAACAGACGCTTAAATCCGCCAGGCGTGCTTCGCAATTCCGCTGCTACGACGATCCCGCCGATGTGCCAGCCTTGTGTCACCACTTCGTGCACGGCAACAGGCGAACCGGTGGCAGTTTTGTGGGAATTGACGAGGACGAGGACACCCTCGTCCATTACCCGCACCAGGCTCTACGAAAATGCGCCGGAAGCTCTGCACGTCAGCATGGAAGGAGGGGACCTGTGCTCAGGGTAGTTTTGCGACTGTTTGTGTGGGCATTGATTATGTGCAGCGCCCTCATGCTCCTGGGTGGCGTGCTGGCGTATGTGGACCAATCCACTCCTGATTTCGGGACGGGCCAGCTTGTTTTCATCGTTGTTCTCTTCGGAAGTATCGCGCTGCTACTGATCCGTGCTGATCGCAGGCTCGCGGGAAATAAGAAGTCGCGCCTGACGCCACGAGGCAGGTGAATGTTCCCGCATCGACGCCCCGCGACAAGAAAACAGATAGCCTTACCCTTGATGTCGTCACGCACAGCGTGGAAATTCACGAGCACCACCGATTCCAAGTCGCGGAGTTCGTCAGGCGCTCAACTGGGCAGCAGTACGGCACCGTCAACGGCAAGGCACTTGTTTTTCAGACTCCGGACCCTGAAACACGCGAGGAACGCCTCGCCGTGTGGAGCGGTGGAGCTGAACTCGATTACTTCACCAGGAAAGTTGAAAACCGAATCCGCACAATCATGGTTCGCGAGAGTCTCAGCACCTACAACGTTGACGTCTTCGTGCGCTATACGGCTGACGAGATGCGCGTGTGCTGCATCAACGACGGGAACCTGGCACCCAGATAGAACACCATCGCACCCCGCCAGGCCCATACCGGATAAACTTTGTGCGTGAGTGACGATAGCGTCCTGAATGCAGGGGCTGCAGCTCAGCCTCCAGTCCCGACACAGACTCACCGCATCGCAGTGAGCAACTTTGATTCTGTCCTCCAGGCCGAAATGTGGCTGGAGCGTGGGCACGAGCACGCCGCCGTGACGTTCACGGCTATCCTCCGCACAGCGCTGTTGCTGGGAAGCGAGCTCGTCGTGGATCGCAATCAATTGCTGGACGGCGTGTATTTCCTCGCCCTCGGGCCTGATCGAATTGCATTTGAACTGGGTCTGCCGCCGGGTGCTGACCTGCCGATCGTTGTGAACTGTCAGCCTGGCGAGGCAGGCGATGAAGATCAGACGGTGCCGCGCATGGTCGGCCTCGAACACGATGCATCATCCGTATCGCTGACCCTTCAAGCCTCTTACCTGCGCTCAGAAAAATTCCTGCGCACCTCATCGGCTTTGGCGGCGCTGATGGGTAGCTTGGAAGATAACAGCTGGCTGCTGCCAGAGCCCGGATCAAAATGGTTCAGCGGGTGTGGTTTCACCGACCGGCTGCACCCGTTTATGGGAGATCGCAGCGATGCTCTCCGCGTGATTGAACAGGCTCAGAACCGCTGGCTGGAAGCCATGGAATGCGGACGCATCAAGGTTGACACGTGGAACGGGATCGGGTCCATGCAAGTCGCCCTCGAACAGGGGCGAAAACGCCTGGAAAGAATCCGCACGGACAAGGTTGATCCGCACGACCCCGCACCTCTGGCTGAAGCGATCCTAAGCGAGGGAGCCGCGACGAACAGGCGAGCCACCGCCGTCGGAATCGTTCAGGATCTGTCCGGAACGCTAGGCGCAAGCGACCAGGACAAGCGAATGGCGCTGGCAGTGTGGTCAAAGGCGTACTACCACATGATCGCGCAGAAAGAAGACTGCATGCTGATCTCGTTTGGCGCTGTGGGCGGCGCAGGGACCACAATGGGGGATTCAACCGAAGCAGAGGAGTACTACCGCAAGGCCCGCAGCTACGGTTTGGCGGATCGGAGGCGCACCCGCCTCGAACGTCTTCGCGACAAGCATCTGAAAGGAAACGTGGGTGAGGGGCCGCTGCGAGTCAATGGTGAAATTCTTGACGACATGCGCATCATCGACCCGGGCTCCTTCCAGCAGCTGCAAAAAAGCAGCGGGGAAGCGGTGCGGAACATGCTGGTGGAAAAAGACCCACGCGTAATGTTCGACCTGGCGCTGGCCAGCAAGAATGCGGTAACGCGGATGCCGTCGCATTCAAATGCGCGGATTTCCGGTTTCATCAAGGCGCTCACGTTGACGCTGCTTGCTGTGTTTATCACGGGGCTGACGCTCATGACGGAATTCGTCCATCTGAGTAACGGCCAGAAAGCTGCGGCGGTGATCGTTGCGGCGCTCCTCGGTTTGGTCGCGTCAATGCCGTGGGATCAGATTGGCGAGCAGCTCTCGCTTCGGCCAACCTCAATGGCCGCAACCCTAGACATTATGGAGGCGCAATGAGCGAGTGGATGACCGAATGGGAATCGGACGGCCCGGTGCGTATCGCCGTGGAAAAGTCGGACATTGCCGGGCAGGCCATGCGGCGGGTGCAGTGCGGCAGTGGTGAAGGTGCGGTTGTGGTGTGCACGCATGGGGAGCGGGTGCTGCTCGTGCGTCAGCATCGCCCCGCCGTCGGGTGTGCGACCTGGGAGCTGCCGCGCGGCAGTTCAGAATCGTTCGACGAGGGTGATCTGGTGGCCACTGCTTTGCGGGAGCTACGTGAAGAAACAGGTATTGTCTGTGCAAACGGTGAACTGGCCGGCGTGATCTACCCGGACACCGGTGTGTTGACCACGCGTGTCGGCGTGGTGTCGGCGTGTGCAGATTGCGCGGATCCAAGCGATGAGACCGACGGTGAGGTTGACGAGGCGCGGTGGGTGGATCAAACGCAGCTCGCTCAGATGATTCGCGGCGGCGAACTGGCTGATGCCATGACACTGGCGGCACTTCGGCTGGCGGGGTTGTAGCAGCCCGCAGATGCCTTCCGCCAGCGGGTATGCAAGTCTCTCCAGGAGAGCGATGCGGATTGAGCTGCTTGTGTGGAGCTTATGAGAAAAGCGCTATCCCCAGCGTGAGATGGCCTTTTATTGGGTTCGATTCAGGGCAGATCTCGTTAGATCTCTTGCTTTTTTCCATAGAATTTCGCCTATCGTGTGCTGTTTCATGCGCGAGTGGTCGAAGGGATGCTAGAGTTGTGTGAAACGGTTCATCGCGTCGGCGATGTGGTGCGCGAGACGTGACAAGAATCGGCTTACTCGGTAGTGGTTCTTACTGGAGAGGGATCTGAATTCAATGACTTCTCAGGTGCACGATGATGTCATCCGTTTAGCTAACGAAATAGGTGGAAACACCGAGTATTGCAGGGCTGGGGGTGGAAATGTCTCGTGTAAAGAAGATGAGGTTCTCTACATCAAGCCCAGTGGTGTCAGCATGGCTTCGTTGTCTCACGAGGATTTGGTGCCGCTGAAGATCGATGTCTTACTGAACGCGCTGCACTCGGATGATCCTGTTGAAGGCGACCCTGTGCAGGTTGCAGCTCGTGCAGCACAGATTGGGAAACTGGACAGACGCCCTAGTGTCGAGATCTTGTTTCACGCTCTGATAGATGATCCTCTCGTGCTTCACCTGCATCCTCTGACAATCAATGCTCTTACGTGCAATCAATACGGATTTCGCTTAGCCCAGGAGATCCTGGGAGATCGAGCCGTGTGGGTCTCGTACGAAGATCCAGGCGTCCCGTTAGCGCGTCGTATCGAGCAGGCACGGCAGGAATTTGTCGATCAATCTGGAAAGAGCGCCCCGAAAATTACACTGCTGGGAAACCATGGCTTGATTGTTTCGGGTGAGACATATGAGGATGTGAGCGCGAGCATAGATGAAGCTACCCGCCTCGTCCGAGAGGCGATTGACGCTTCAGCTTCAGTCTCGCAATATTCACACGAAGCCATCTTGGGTGAAGAGGAGCACGCTTGGCTGATGGAGGCATTCAAGCGTGTGGTCGGAGCAGAACATATTTCAGCTACGTGGACGGGAATTGCACGAGGCGCGTCATCTCTTGAATCGGCGCCGGTATCCCGCGGACCCCTGATTCCTGACCAGATAGTCTACTCAGGGTCTTTCCCATTAATAATCCCTCTCGACAGCGTCACGAGTGTTGACGGACCTGAAGCCGCTGGGCGCGTAGTTGAGCGGGCTGCTGAAGAATTTAGGGCGCAACATAGTCGAGAGCCCATCGTTGCAGTAGTGCCCAACGAGGGAGTAATGGGGATCGGAGAGAACAGTTCAGGAGCTGACAACGCGGTGGCCACATTTGTCGATGCGTTGCGAGTCTCGCGCGATGCCGATCAAATAGGAAAAACTCGAGTGATGGATGATCGAGAACGGAGTTTTATCGAAAACTGGGAAGCCGAATCATATCGGCGATCGGTAGCTCGGAAGGCGGCCAACGGGTGAGGTCCTTCTTGCCCTCCGAATCAGTGACAGATCGCGCTCCAATTACCGTCGGGGACCGGTAGTCGATTCTCGTGTCACCAGGTTCGGATAAAACTTCTCATGTCTCGTCACAGTTGGAGACCTGAGAAGTAGATCGGCAGCTGCCCACCCCAGTTCCTCCATGGGCTGAGCGACCGTGGTCAGTGGCGTTGACATCTGTTGAGCGATCGAAATGTCATCGAAACCGACCAGGGAGACTTCCTCCGGTACACGGATACCGTAGTCACGCAGCGTCGTCATTGCGCCAAAAGCCAGAAGATCGTTCGCGCAAAAGAAGGCGGTGGGAAAGGTCATTGACAAAGACGGTGAAAAGTCGTTTGCTCGCTTAAATTTGCCTTCAGAGTCTTGAACGATGATGTGATGCGATTCCAAGAGCTGTTGCATCCCTCGCCGGCCAGCTTCGGCAGTAAACGCGTCCAGTTCGACGTTGGTGAGCTCGATGTTGTCCTGAGATGCCTCTACAGCAGTAACGACCCCAGAAAGACGATCCTTGGATTGTCTGACAGACGACGGACCATTGAGAAAACCAATGTGGCGGTGACCGAGTTCAACGAGATGCTGGATTGCGAGTGCGGCGCCAGCGCGGTCATCGACACAAATCGACGACATCGCTGAATCACTCCCTGGGAAATCGAAAAGGACTACCGGCGTTCCCTGAAAAGCAACTTCGCGGGCCGCCTTGAGGTTATCATCCGCCGGTGTTAATAGAATTCCTCGCATCCCCTGAGCTGCAAAGGCGCGAATGAGGCGTGACTCTCGAGAAGGGTCTGACAGAGAAGAAGACAGAGCCATGACGACGTTCTCTTCAGAGAAGCGCCGATCCATTCCCGTTGCAGCCTCCATGAAGAACGGGTTAGCAAGATCGAGAACGGCAACGCCCACTAAAGGGGAAACTCCGGTGCGTAACGCTTGAGCGGTTGGGTTGGGGACGTAGTCGAGTGCGCGCATAGAAGCTTGGACCCTTTCGCGGATTTCAACTGCGACACTCGTACGACCGTTGAGAACGTTGGACACTGTCCCTACAGAAACACCTGCGTGGCGTGCAACATCTTTCACCCCAGGCCTGCCTGATTGCGACCTCCTCAAGCTAGGTGTGGTCTCTTGGTTTTTCGTGGTAACTCCCGACTGAACGCGGCATTTCGTGATGCCCTTGAGTATAACTAACCTCTAGTGTGCCGGATATGCAGCGGAAACGCGACAAGACCGCAGCGTATTCGATGGAATAAGGACGTAGAGGATTGACAAATGAAACGGTTCACGGTATCATTGATCTTATCGATTCGCGGGAGGATCTTCTTTCAGGGGACAAGCGAGCGCAAACTGGTCAAGACGTATGAGAGAGGGTCTCATCGCGATTTTGATCAAGGTTGCTGAATCTCGCAGTGCCGTGGCAGGGGCGCGTCAGGCAGGAAACACGTCCCGTGCAGTAAGAATCGGTTAGTGCCTGCATGCAGAGATTTTCGAAGGAGAAGATTTATGGTTCGCTTATCCGACCTAACCGTGGAGCAAAAGCAAGTTTTGACCGATCAGACGATCGAACTACCCAGTTGGGCATTCGGAAACTCTGGGACGCGCTTCAAAGTGTTTACGACGCCTGGAACTCCACGAAATGCTTTCGAAAAAGTTGATGACGTGGCTCAGGTCCAAAAATACACCGGAATCACGCCTCGGGTATCGCTTCATATTCCTTGGGATGAGGTTGACGATTTCTCTGAGTTGAAAGTCTATGCGGAGGAGCGAGGGATTACCCTCGGGAATATTAACTCGAATGTGTTTCAGGATGACGACTACAAGTTTGGCTCGTTGACCAACGCGAATGAAAAGTGCCGGAAGAAGGCGATTGATGCCCATCTGCATTGCATTGACGTTATGCGTGCGACGGGCTCAGATACCCTGAAAATATGGCTTGGTGACGGCACTAATTATCCAGGGCAGGATTCAATGTGGGAGCGTCAGGAAAGGCTGCTTGACTCCCTCAAACAGATATATGCGGCGCTAGACGAAGATCAAAAACTCTTACTGGAATATAAGTTCTTCGAACCGGCTTTCTACCACACGGACGTGCCTGACTGGGGCACCGCGCTCATGCATGTGCAGGCGCTAGGTGAACGTGCAGTTGTGTGTCTTGACACCGGACACCACGCCCCGAACACAAATGTCGAATTCATTGTGGTTCAGCTTCTGCGCGCAGGTCGCTTAGGGGCATTCGACTTTAACTCTCGCTTCTATGCAGATGACGACCTGATGGTCGGGGCGGCAGACCCGTTCCAGCTCTTCAGAATCTTGAATGAGCTTGTCTCGGCAGGTGCAATGGGCGCTGATTCCCCTGTTAATTACATGCTGGATCAATGCCACAACATCGAGGGCAAGATTGAAGGAGAGATTCGATCAGCTCTGAACGTCCAAGAAGCGACGGCTAAGGCGGTCCTCGTCGATCGCGAAGCCTTGAAAGCTGCGCAGAAGAATAATGATGTCTTGGCAGCAAATCAGGTCTTAATGGATGCATTCTTTACAGATGTCCGCCCATTGCTTGCGGAATTGCGTGAAGAGAAGGGCATGGACTCAGATCCAATGCGTGCATTTAAGGAATCGGGATATATGTCTCGGATTGAAGAAGAGAGAATCGGCGGAGAACAAGCGTCGTGGGGTGCCTGATTTAGAGATGGTTTCTTTCAGAGGCGGTAGCCGACGTTGCTGGCGCAGGCTACTGCCCTCTGTAGTTGATTGAGTATGTGTGAAGAGGAATCCATGGCAAGCACAGTCGTCGCTATCGATTTAGGCGCTTCGAGTGGCCGTGTCTTAGCCGGTACGCTGTCGGCGGATCGGTTGGAGGTAGCTGAATGTTCGCGTTTCCCCAACGGCCCGGTACATGTGCCCAATGGTCAAGCTTACGATCTTGAATGGGACATTCTTTTCCTGTGGCAGGGAATCTGTGCCGGTCTAACTGAAGCGGCGCGTCGAGGTCCCATCGAATCGATCGGTATTGACTCGTGGGCTGTTGACTATGGCCTGCTTAATACAGACGGACGACTGACGGGTAATCCATCGGCGTACCGCTCGAATCGAACCAAAGAAGCTGTTGAGTCGTTTCATGAGCAAATTGGGCATGAGGCGCTTTATCAGCTTAATGGGATTCAATTCCAGCCGTTCAACACCATTTATCAGCTGATCGCAGATCGATCGACAACTCGAGGTGTCAATGCTTCATCGATTCTGATGCTGCCAGACTTGCTGGCGTATTGGTTGACAGGTGAACGCGTCTGTGAAGTGACTAATGCGTCGACGACTGGACTGATTGATCCGACTACTCGCACATGGGCACCAGACCTGATCAGAGCCTTGCGTGATGGATTTGGAGTGCAAGTACCGGACATATTGCCGCCGTTAGTCGAAGCAGGAGAAATCGTAGGTGACGTCACGCTGCCCGGCGTCGATCTCCAAAATTCAGGTGACGCTCCCACCAAGCTGGTAGCCGTGGGGTCACATGATACTGCTTCAGCTGTTGTTGCAGTTCCGGCTTCTAAAGGCGTGAACTTCGGATTCATTTCCTCAGGAACGTGGTCCCTTGTCGGTACGGAGCTGTCTTCGCCCGTACTATCGCAAGCGTCTCAACGCGCGAACTTCACAAACGAGCTCGGTGTCGACGGAACCGTCCGGTACCTCAAGAACATCATGGGAATGTGGGTTCAGCAAGAATGTTTGCGTGAATGGCAAGAGTCGGACATGAGAAATATGTCCTGGAAAGTTCTGGACGCAGAAACTGAAGACTGCGAACCATGTAGGACTTTGATCGATATCAATGACGAGATATTCCTGGCACCAGGAAACATGCTTTCTCGCATTGATCAATGGGCACAATCTCATGGCGAACCAGTTCCTCGCAACCGCGGTGAATATCTCCGTACAATTACAGATTCGCTCGTCGTGGCCTATAGGCGTGCTATGCGTGAAATGCAGGAGCTGACCGGCGAGAGAATTGATGTGATCCACCTCGTTGGTGGAGGTTCGAAGAATCGGCTGCTTTGCCGGCTGACTGCTGATGCCACTGGCTTACCGCTTGTGGCGGGACCTGTTGAAGGAACCGCTATCGGCAATATGGCTGTCCAGCTTCGCGCAATTGGGGCAATTAAAGGTGGACTCGATGAAATCCGCACATTAATCAGAAAGTCAGTTGCCAGTGTCCGATATGAACCGACGGCTGGCGAATTCTCGTTGTGGGACTCGGCAGAGAGAAGGGTTTTTGGATAAAAATGTGAGACCTCAATGGCTCAGCTTGGTTCCTTGTGAATCGTTTTATAATGTGATATTGTCTACTTGGTTAATTCGGCCCACGATGGACATGGAAGTTGATGTGATCGTCCGATTTAGCCGTAAGGTTTCAGTGTTCGAAGGAGAACTTTATGACCGCCCAAATGAAATCTTCAAAGGTGAATAGGAATCACCAGTGGTGGGTTGGAATAGTCGCCGGAATGGCATCGTATATTGATGCCTGTGCGATCGTGTCATCAGGCGCGGCTCTGGCGATCTATCAACAACTTTTTGGACTTTCAAATATGGAATTTGGAGTCTTGTCGGCCTCGCTGACATTTGCGATTGCCGTCGGTGCAGTGTGCGGCGGAAGGCTTGGTGACCGTTTTGGACGTAAACACGTCTTTTCGGTGACCATGGTCTTGATTGTGATCGGTGCAGGTATTCTTGTCCTGACCACCTCGTTTGTTCCTCTCCTGCTCGGAATGGTCTTAATGGGTGCGGGCACTGGTGCAGATTTACCTGTCTCTCTCGCGACAATTGCTGAAACGGCTGATGAAAAAAACCGAGGAAAGCTAATTGGCTTGTCCAATGTGCTGTGGCTCGTGGGAATTATCGGTGCTATTTCCGTTGGATCGATCGTTGGAGAATGGGGACGCCTTGGCGGGCAGATAATGTTTGGACAAGTTGCGATAGTCGCGCTTATAGTCTTGCTGCTACGCCTGACAATCCCAGAATCTGCCTCTTGGATTCATGCTCACGAGGAACGGCAGTCCGGAGTGAATACCGTGCGTGCGTCTCGTGCAAGTGTCAAAGATTTGTTCGCACCTGAATACATCAAACCCTTTATTGCTCTGATCGGTTTCTACGCTCTTGTAAACTTGGCGGCAAATACACAGGGGCAGTTCGGTAACTGGGTCGCAGTAAACGTCATTGGAATATCGGTCGCAGATTTCTCACGCATTGGTTTGCTGATGTTCCCCATCAGTATTATTGCAAGTTTCGTGTTTATGGCGATTGTGGACACAAAGTGGCGCATGCCTCTGTTTTATGTAGGAGCATTGTTATACATCGGGGGATTCGCAATCCTTGTAATATTTGGATTTACAGTTCCTACGTTGATAGCAATGATGGTTATCAACGGAATCGGTGGCGCATTCGCTTTTGAAGGAATCATGAAAGTATGGAGTCAGGAATCATTCCCGACCCTTCTCCGCACCACAGCGCAAGGAACTGTTGTCGCAGTCGCGCGTTTTCTGGCGGCGATAGTAGGAATGTTTACAGCGTCGCTTATTTCAATTAGCCCCCGTGGAGCGTACTTGGGTCTAGTTGTTCTGACGGCTGTTGGATATGCGTTTGCCATTTGGGGATTTAAGGGGAAACAGCATAGTGAGTTCAAGACTGAAACGCAGATCGAAAGTTCTTCGTCAGCTGAACGGGAAAATTCTGAACAATTGCCAAGTGCTATCTGATAGCAAATTTGGGGAGAAGCTTCAATTCTGAACGAAAATCTTCTTTTTCGAAAACGAGAGGAAAAATGATGCAAATTCTTCATGATTGCTCGGATAGTGGAACGCCAATTGGGGCGCTTGCCGCGCCAACAGGCATTCGCTTTGACCATCGCATTCCGAATGAGGACAGACTGCTGCTGGGAGCCACGGGACCGGAGCCTCAAATATCGTGGGTTGTGCCGCGTGCTCCGCAAGGGTGGAAACAGGAAGCGGTCGAGCTGCGGCTGACAAATCTTGACTCAGAAGAATCTGAGTGTCATGTCGAAAAGACTTCTGAGAATAGTTTTCTAGCATGGCCTTTTCCACCATTGGAAACAGGAATCCGGTACACACTATCGCTACGGGTAACTGGTGCCGGTGGTGACTATTCACCCTGGTCAGAACCAGTAGAAATTGAAACTGGTCCACAGTGCGCAGAAAACTGGCTTGGTCGTCCAATTACGCCCATCCCGCGCGTTGACCGCCTTGACCCTGCTCCTGTAGTCGTGAGGACAGTAGATATTCCGAGCGGAGCGAAGGCAGCTAGAATCTCGGCCACAGCAGGGGGAATATACGAGATCTTCATCGATGGCCGAAAAGTAGGCGACACGGAGCTTGCGCCAGGATGGACTGAATACAGTTCACGCTTCGTTGTTTCTACCTATGATGTCTCAGAGTTCCTTACCCCGGGATCGCACGAAGTGGCGATAATTCTTGGTAATGGATGGTACCGAGGGCGACTCACGTGGGAACCGGGGCGCGCCAACGTCTACGGCGATGAATTGTGGCTGCTTGCTGATGTCTCATACCGCGATTCCGATGGAAAACGTCAGACGATAGGCACTGATGAGACGTGGACATGGCGTCCCAGCAATGTCACGAAAAACGATCTGTACGATGGCCAGACGATCGACTTGCGGAAGCCCCATTTAGGAGACCCAGCCGAGGCACGAGAAGTAACCGTTCGCGCATTGCCTCGCGCAGCTTTAGTCCCCGAGGTGCTCCCTCTGCCGACAGTGGTACAAACTATTAAGCCGCAGGAAGTAATTACAACGCCGAGTGGGAAGAAAATCCTCGATTTTGGACAGAACTTGACTGGACATCTACAGGTGACAATCCCCAGAGGAAAGAGTGGAGATGTCATCACCATACGGCATGCGGAAGTGCTCGAAAACGAGGAACTTGGTGTCCGACCGTTACGTAATGCCGAAGCAACTGATCAGATTATTCTGAATGACGTTGCAGAAGGCTCGGACGTGAAAGTCCGCCCCACTTTGACTCAGCACGGCTTCCGATATGCTGAAATCACCGGTTTCCCCGGTAACGACGGTGAGCTAGCCGATTCCATCGAGGCAAAGGTCGTTTCCGCCAAGCAACAACGAACAGCGTGGTTTGACAGCTCGAATCCAGAGCTCAACCGTCTATTTGAAAACGGCTTGTGGTCTACCCTTGGTAATTTCATTACCATTCCGACTGACTGCCCTCAACGAGACGAACGACTTGGCTGGACAGGCGACATCGGCGCATTCGCACCGGCTGCGCTTGCGCTGACTGATTCAGCCGCATTCCTCAACTCGTGGATGGATGACGTAGCAACATCACAAGCCCCTGATGGCGGCATCCCCGTGGTAGTCCCGGACGTCTTGGATGGTTCCAAATTGACATGTGCGTGGGGCGACGCCTGCATCCTGGTGCCTTGGGCTGTATACCAGGCAACGGGCAACAAGCAGGTGCTTCAGCGATACATTCCTGTAATGAGCGCATTTGTTGACGGTGTGCACGCAATATCCACTGATTACCTGTGGAAAGGCGGTTTCCAGTTCGGCGATTGGCTCGACCCGGATGCTCCGCCGGAAGATCCAGCGGCTGCAAAGGCACACCCAGATGTGGTAGCGACTGCGTATTTTGCGCACTCTGCAGAAATCGTCGCAAACGCATACCGGATTTTGGGAGACAGCAATCGTTCCAAGCAGTACCAGGATCTGGCTGACAACGTCCGTCAAGCCTATCGCGATGCTTATGTGACTGCTGCAGGGTGGATAGTCTCCGACTGTGCGACTGTCTATTCTCAGGCGCTGTGCTGGAACCTATTAGGTGATGATCGACAGATTCAGGGAGCGGGCGACCGGCTGGCGGACCTTGTCAGACAGCGGAGTTTCCGCATTTCAACTGGATTCGTTGGAACCCCGCTCGTGCCCGCGGCTCTGGCTAAGACTGGACATCCCGAAGTCGCAGTTCGACTGGTGCTTGAAAAGAAATGCCCCTCATGGCTCTATCCAGTAACAATGGGAGCAACAACCATCTGGGAACGCTGGGATTCGATGCTGCCCGATGGATCCATTAACCCAGGGGAGATGACTTCGTTTAATCATTATGCGCTGGGCGCAGTTGTTGAATGGTTGTCAGCTGACTTGGCAGGCTTGTCAATCGGAGAACCGGGTTTGAGTAATGTGCTTATTAGACCGCTCTTAACTCGTTCTCTTGATTATGTACGTGCATCCCGAATGACGCCTAGAGGACTAGTAGAGAGCGGTTGGCGCCTCAATGGTGACAAGTCGACTGCGACGGTGAGCGTTGTCATTCCAGTAGGAGCAACCGCCACAGTGCAGCTTCCAGGAATGGAAGAACAAGAGGTCGGTCATGGTCAATACTCATGGACAGTCGAGATTCCCGATTTCCAGCCGATTAGGACTGTGAGAGACGTGATTGACCATGTTGAACTCTGGGAACAGATCTTGGAAGTGATCAAGCAAACTGATGTCAATGAGTTTCAACATGATCCAGAATTCGCCATGATGAACTTCCTCAAGATGGCGTTTGACGCTCCTGCCAGTGAGTTTTCAAATGCTGCCACAGGAGGAGGCTTCATCATCGGAGTCGAGGAAACAAAATCACAGATTGACCAGCTCGTCAGCAGCTATATTGCTCGCGACTAGAACGGAATAGTGGAGGGGGAACGCCAGAAAGCGTTCCCCCTCCACCAATTACTCAACAAACCACCAAGATTCGAAGGAGAACCACCGTGTTTGAAGACCAACACTGTAATGCTTTGTTGGATCCACCAATCGAATTTCGTCCAGAGGTGAGATGGTGGCTGGCTGAAGGTCTCCATACTGATCGCACGCTGCGCCGCGAGATCGATTCCGCCTACAAACTTGGATTTGGCGGTATGGAATTTCTTGCAATGGATGAAGGAAATATCGACCATTCCCGATATGGCTGGGGAGCCGAAGAATGGGTGCATGATTCGCAGATCGTTGTGGAAGAAACAACGAAACACAACATGTCTTTCAGCTTCACATCTGGAACAAACTGGTCAAACGCCAACTTGCCGACAATCGATCCGGATGATCCAGCTGCTGCTCAGGAACTGGACTATTGCACGGTGGAGTGCACAGCCAAAGAAGGATTCGTCGGAAAAATCCCTCAGATCGATCTGGAGGATGTCAAAGACCTAGGACCAATACCTCTCGGGCGTGTTGCGCCAAAGCAACAACACCTTGTCGCAGTAGTTGCGGCACCTATGGCCGAAAGTGACGGCAGCGATGAGGCGGAAATTCTTGATATCCATGCGGTAACAGATCTGACTGACTGTGTCCACGATGAACAACTATCATGGAAGCCTTCTGAAACAGATAACCGAACATGGAAGATCTTCTTCTTCTGGTCGCACGGAACCGGACAAACAGCTTCTCCGTCTGCAAGCGTGAACTACACCGTCAACTATCTCGACAAAGACGGTGTAGACGCAGTCATTGATTACTGGGAGCATGTCGTTCTGACCCCGGAGCTACGCAAGCAAATCCAGCAAAACCCACGAGCGCAGATGTATATGGACTCACTGGAACTCAACACGTGGGGACGAGGAGGAATGTTCTGGGGGCATTGCGTTGCCGAAGAGTTTGAAAAACGTCGCGGATACCAGATAACCAAGTGGCTCCCCTTCCTTGTGCGCACAACCGGTTTAATGGCGGCGGACACGACTTATCACTATGAAGCACTGGGAGCAGAGGAACAACAACAAGTCGAGAAAGTGAGATTTGATTACGTTCGTACGCTGACTGACTTGTATATCAACCATATGCTCCGTCCGTTTGCAGCTTTTCTCCACGAAAACGGGATCCAACTTCGTTCGGAGATCAGCTACGGACTTCCTTTCGAGCTCACTCGTCCAGGACCTGAAGTTGACGGCATCGAAACCGAGTCGCTTGAATTTGGATCACAGATCGATGCATACAGGCTCCTCGCAGGGCCGGCCCATTTGTTCGGAAAACAGTACTCATCCGAAACTGGCGCCACTTCCCGTAATCACATGCTGGAGCATCGCTTTTATGACCAGATCATTGCGACACAGCTCGCGGCCGGCATTACGAAGACTGTGCTTCACGGCTGGTCAAGTATGGCCGGTGCACCTGGTGCGACAACCTGGCCAGGACATGAGGGAATGTGGCCGATGTTCTCAGAGAGATTCGATCTACGGCAACCTGCCTCAGAGTTCTATCCGCTGTGGAACAAAGCAATTGGACGCAAGCAGTACATTCTGCGTCAGGGCAAGCCGCGAATCGATGTTGGAATCTTGCGTACCGACCACTTCACCGACAACATGTCAGGCACCATATTTCTCGATTCCAGTGGAAAACGAATTCCGGATGAATACGCCTATGGGCACATGTGGATGCGAAATCGGGACAACCACTGGTGGCAGGATCTGGGTATGCAGGATGCCGGATGGACGTATGAATTCTTTGATCCGACTCTTCTGCTCAGAGATGATGTCTCATGCGATGGAAACACTGTTCAGGAAGACGGGCCAGGATATCAGGCGTTAATTGTGTATCAGGAAGCCCTTGATCTGGATGTCGCTGAGCTCCTGTATCGTTGGGCGCGTCAGGGCCTCCCAATTCTCGTTGTCAACGGAGCTCGTGAGCTCAAACTCCTCGCAAAACAGCAATACATCGTCCATCATCATGCAGCTTCACGAACACCAGGATTGGATGGAAAAGATGATGAACTTCGCGAAGTCATTACGAAGCTTGCTCAGCTGTCAAACGTGGCAGTAACAGACGATCCCGCGCAAACAATAGATGCGCTGCGGGGGCTGGGTGTACAGGGGCGAGCTGAATTTGCCGAGCCTAACCGGCAGCTACTCACGCACATGAGGCAGGAAGGTCGATACCGGTATCTGTACGTCTACAACTTCCTGTACGAAAACAATGATCGCGCACAGACGGATATCGTTATTCCAGCCCGTGCCACCGTCAAAGACATCGATTGCTGGGCAGGGAAGCTCCACGAGCACCACGGCGTTCAATATCGCGATTCCTCGACTCTGATTCATGTGGATCTTGGTCCAGGTGAAACGGCGATTATGGTGATCGATGAAGAGGCTGCTGACTCATTGATGGAGACTAGCCCGTCGAGTGTCAGGGAGCTGGCTCTGCTCAATCAGTGGGAAATCGAAGTTGAAAGCTGGGACGCTGGCGAAGATGAAGAAGTAACAGAAGATCGCGGCCTGGGATACGTCACGACCGAAGTGCGTCCGACAACCGATATCTCGACAATCAAGGTTTCTGACAGTGAGCTCAAGCCATGGTGCGAGCTTGAAGAAGTAGGACCAGAAGTAAGCGGTGTGGGAGAGTATCGTGCAGTCTTCGCGATGCCGGAAGAGCGGAACCTGAATGAGCTTGGACGGGTCATTCTGGACCTGGGCAGCACAAGCGGCGGACTGGGGTCAGTACAAGTCAACGGAAGTGATCCAGTCGGATTTGATACGTCAAGCCCGACAATTGACATTTCCGACATGGTGCACCCAGGCAAGAATGAAATTGTCGTGCGTGTATCATCCTCGCTCAATAATCGCCTGATTGCCCGCGGTTACTATGACAACATTCCAGACGTGTTCATGGCTATGGCCGGAAAACAACAACCGCATGAGACGACTGTGAGGGACTACGGTCTACAAGGACCGGTCAGGTTGCTCTCTGTCAAGTGATCGGGGGCACGACAAAACGTGTGTCTCGTCGTTTAACCCTAGTTGGGCATAATTGTGGGGCTGCTCTGAATAGAGCAGCCCCACAAGCTGTCAGATTAGGCTGACTCAGCCAGCGCACCCCCATTGGTTTGTGAAATCTGACCAATAAGATATCCGGAGGGATTGACGCTGCGCTCGAATGTTGAGCGATCAACGCTGATTACGCCGTATCGCGGCCCATAGCCGAAGATCCACTCAAAATTGTCAAATGCGCTCCAACAGATCCAGCCTCGAACATCGATGCCGTCATTCAAACAGCGTTGTACGCCTCGGAGCGCTCGTCGAATATAATCGACTCGCTGAGCGTCATCATCAGTTGCCAGACCATTTTCTGTTACCAAGACAGGTACACGAGCAATTTCCGCTGCTTGACGGATTGTGGCCTCCAATCCTTCAGGATAGATCTCTTCCCCCGTAGCGGTGGTCGATGCACCTTCCGGTACAATTGCCGGGCCCTCAGCACCCATGAGGTGACGACCATATGTCTGGATCCCCACGAAATCATCATCTCGGCTGACCTCAAGGAAACGCTCGTTGACCTCAGCGCGCATATGCCTTGCACGTTCTTCTCCACCCTCTGCAGCCTGGATATCGGAATTTGCAAGTGTCCATCCCACCGGTGTGTCGGGGCACACAGCCTTAATTGCCTGTCGAGCTTTGCGGTGGGCCTCGACCTTGATGTCAAAGCCTTCTCGCGTTGCCGTGAACTGGAATGGTGCAATTTGAGTTGGAAGCAGGTCAAATTGACGGGCTGCTTCCACGAATGCCGGATTATGCTTGCGCTGATCAGGGCTCTTTTCGACAAGTCCCACCTCAGCAAGAAGCCACGGTAGATTTGGTTCATTCAGAGTGCACGCCCAGTCGATGAGGTCACCCAGCTGCTCCATCACAAATGTGCAGTACCGGGCAAAAAGCGCTGGGGTATTACTTGATTCCCAGCCTCCCTGCCGCAGTAACCAGAGGGGAGAGGTGAAGTGATGCAGAGTCACGACTGTTGTCAGATTGTGTGACTTGCAAGACTCAAGCATTCTGCGGTAGTGGGCGATTGCAGCAAGGGAAAAATGTCCTTCCACCGGTTCAATGCGCGACCATTCCAGAGAAAAGCGATATGTGTTCAGGCCGAGAGATGCGATCAAGTCGATGTCTTCTGCAAAGCGATGATAGTGGTCAATGGCATCGAGAGAAGGCTCATGAAAAAACGTGTCATGCAGGTTTTCGAGGAACCATATGTCGTTATTCGCATTACCTCCCTCGACCTGATGGGACGCTGTGGCAACACCCCACAGGAATGAGTCGGGGAAGTGTGGCGCGCCGGCGGTGGTATTCGTAGATGACGTGGCATACATGAGTTGGCATTCCTTTCTGGACTTACTTGACGCCCTTGATGAGAGGCATCAAAACGAGGTTGAAGGCGCACAAAACGGCCGCAATAATCCACAGCAGCATGTAATTCTTACCGGATCCGATAGCCAGGATCATCGGTGCGACCGCCGGGACGACGATATTGGGGATGTTGAGCGCCAGACCGAAGACAGCCATGTCTTTACCAACGTCTTTCTGATCAGGCAGAACTGACGCGCAAAGTGCCAAGTCCACGGTCAGATACATTGCTTGTCCTACTGCGAAGACCAGCCACGCAACGATGAACATTCCAAAGCTGTGTGAGAAGGCTCCGATGACGAGCGCCAGAGACATGAATACTGCTGCAGCTGCGACGAAAGGTTTGCGTGCTCCAATTTTATCGGATAGCCAGCCGGACCCGGTAAAGAAGATGACGGAAATCGGCGCTGACAGCAAAGTGAGCAGACCAGCTTTTTGCCCAACCTCAGGTAGCGGAATATGGATAACGTCGATGAGGTAATACACGAAATATGTCAGCAAAGCAGCCATGGCGATGCCTGCGAGGAATCGTGCGAGCCAGGTGATGCCAAAGTTCGGATGCTTTCGGGGATTGACGAACATTCCTTTGAACATTTGTCCCACGTTCATGTCGGGCACTTGACTGTGGCCGAATTGAGGATCCTTATAGAGAAGCAAGAGAGGAATCGAAGTAAGCGCAGCAAGCAGCACCGGAGCACTCATCAAAAGAAGAGGTACCCCAACAAGTGCACCAGTGAGGTAGGTACCGCCGGAAAATGCCAATGCGCCGAACAGCCCCATGAGCCCCATCACTCGGGCGCGCATGCGGTCAGGAACTGCTTCAACGGGAATTGCTGCATACGCATTGAAACCGGCCTGCATCGAGCACACGCCAATCACGTATGCAATACCGATGAGGACGACATTCGACGTTGCTCCGACAACGAGTGCGCATACCAAAGTTGTCACAAGACCGGCAATGATCCACGGGCGGCGGCGGCCGAGACGTGAGGTTGTACGGTCAGATAACGCCCCCACTAACGGGACAATGACCAACATGAGGAGCGAACCGATTGACACGATTCGTGAATAAACAACATCTTTGGTGTCAGGGGCAACTGAAGCAATTCTCAGCGAAAGTGCGGTGCCGAGACTCATTGCCATGATGTACATTCCGACAGCCGCGATGAGAACGAGGACGATAGTCCGCTTGGGGATACCGAAAACCTGGACAATTCGCGCCTCCTCTTCTTGCTCAGGTGTGAGCTGGGGCGTGTCGTCGTGGCCGATCGCGGCGGTTGTTGCATGGATATTTGCTGGATTTGCACCGGCACTGATCGTGGAAAGCTCGGCCGCAGTGTCGTCCGCAGCTAAAGCAGGATCGGGTGCCTGATTCTTTTCCGGTTTCATTCGAACTCCTTTGAACGATAGTCGGAAGCTGAAGCTCGTCATCAAGCTGTTTCTTATTGAAAGTGAACCAATGTGGCACACCTTCGCGTTCTAAAATACACTATTTCGGAAGAAGTTGAAAGGTTTCATTTCTACTGTCTTGTAGAATTGGGGTGATGCGCACTGTCGAGGAGGGAAGATGACCGGAAAGCAGCGTGGTCCTTATATGAACAGTCAGCGTCGACGAAGAAGGATTATTGCTGCTGCTGTTAAAGCCATCGGTGAAAACGGATTTCGTCACCTCTCGATGCGTCAACTTGCCGATGAAATAGGTATCTCGCATACGACGCTCTTGAGGTATTTCGGCTCAAAAGACGGTTTGCTTCAAGCTGTGCTGGAGCAGCGCGAAGAAGGTGAGAGAGACTGGCGATCTGAATTGATTGAACAGCGGGGGCTCTTAGCTGCTCTACCTGAGGTCTTGGCACACAATATGACCATGCCGGCCATTATCAGGTTGGACACAACCTTGACGCTGGAGGCGATCGACGCTGAGCATCCCGCCCATGACTTCGTCCGCCAGCGCGAGGAGGACTTTCAAGAATCATTGTGCATCGAACTGCTTCGGGAACAGCGTGTTGGCAGGCTGTCAAACGACGTTGATGTTGAGCAGTTGGCGCATGAAATTAGGGCGTTAGTCGAAGGTTTGCAGCTGCTGTGGCTCAATGACCCCTCTCTGGATATTGCTGAAACGATGCGCGATTTTATCCAGCACGTGATCGCCTCGTGAATACGAGTGAGAATTGGTATGAGGAAACGATTCCTGAATTATCAGCTGGCACCTCATGACCTCATTGGTCGAAGTAATTGACGAGGGTGACGCGGCGCGCTGAGCGGACTGGAATTGTGTAGACTAGATGGCGGTCCTCCGCGTGACGGTACCGTCCGAACCTCCCCAGGGCTGGAAGGCAGCAAGGATAAGGGCGCTCTGCCGGGTGCGCGGAGGATCTTTATTATCATCGTCGTTGCTGTTCAGGACGGTTGGTGTCGCCAAATGCCTATGGATACCTTTAAGGTTCGAGTGTGACCACAGCTCTGTACCGCCGCTATCGGCCCGATACGTTTGATGAGATGATCGGCCAGGACCACGTGACGCAGCCGTTACGTGCAGCTCTTCGTGCCGACCGAGTGACACATGCCTACTTGTTCTCAGGTCCACGCGGATGTGGAAAGACCACGTCGGCACGTATCCTGGCACGCTGTCTGAACTGCGCGGAGGGGCCGACCGACACCCCATGCGGACAGTGTGAATCATGCCGCGAACTGGCAACTGGCGGGCCCGGATCACTGGACGTTGTGGAAATTGACGCAGCCTCACACCGCGGCGTTGACGATGCCAGGGATCTGCGTGAGCGCGCCACCTTTGCGCCCGTGCGCGACCGCTACAAGGTGTTCATTATCGACGAAGCCCACATGGTCACCAAAGAGGGCTCGAACGCGATGCTGAAGCTGGTTGAAGAACCCCCTGAGCATGTGAAGTTTGTGTTCGCCACGACTGAGCCCGAAAAAGTGATCGGGACGATTCGTTCGCGTACTCATCACTACCCGTTCCGACTGGTGCCGCCGGACGTGATGCAACCGTATCTGGAGCATCTGTGTGAGGAAGAAGGGATTCATCCAGACGCGGGCGTGCTTCCCCTCGTGATGCGGTCGGGTGGAGGGTCTGTGCGCGACACGTTGTCGGTCCTCGATCAGCTGATGGCTGGCGCAGTGGAGGGGGCGCTGAGCTATGACCTTGCTGTTGCGTTGCTGGGGTACACCGACACTGCTCTGCTTGATCAGACGGTTGATGCGCTCGCGGGCGGTGATGGTGCTGCCGCTTTCCGAGTTGTGGAGCACATGGTGGAGTCGGGCCATGATCCTCGTCGGTTCGTTGAGGACCTCCTGCAGCGTTTGCGTGACCTCCTGATTATCGCCGTGTCGGGAGATGCGGCAGTCGATGTCCTGGCGGGAACGCCCAGTGACCAGTTTGAACGCATGCAGGTGCAGGCCCGAAATTGGGGGCCGTACCACCTGTCGCGCGCAGCCGATCTGACTGATATGGCCTTGCGTTCGATGGTGGGCGCGACATCTCCGCGTATACAGCTGGAGTTGTTGTTGGGCCGAATCCTGGTGCCGTCACAGTCTTCACCAGCATCCCGCACAGAGGTGGCAGCGCTGCAGGACCAGGAGGGCTTCCCCGGAACAGTGGGAACAGTCGGCGGAGGCGCACCGAATTACCAGTCGCCAGGCGGTGATGCTGGACATGGCAGTGCCGGAAGTGGCAGCGGGTCTGGTCGTGCGAGTGGTGCTGGCGATGGTCAGTATGACCACGAGCGCGGCGGAACTTATGGCGCGGCTCAGGCGAAAGCGGATCTGCGTCGTCGTCGCGAGCAACAATCTCAGCATTCCCAGCAAACCGGGGAGACGCAGGGAGCACCTAGGCCCCAAGCCGGCACGCAGGACAGGCCGGCACACGCAACGCGGGCATCTGACGTGGCACCGGGAGTCGAGCACGGTCAGCCAGAACACAGCCAAAATGGCCAGCGCCAGGCTGAGCAGCGCCCGACTGAGCAGAGGCGTCCTGAACCTGACCGCCCCGGCCACCACCCTGCGCCTGAACAGCACGCTGCGTCCGAACAACCTCATCGAAGCGGCGCGGTTGCAGATTCGATTCGCATGCGCTGGCAGGAAATTGTCGATCGTATCGCTTCGCTCAGCCGAGCCACATGGTCGCTCGTGGACTCTCACGCCCAGCTGGGAGGCGTGGACGAATCTACCGTGATCCTCAGCTTCACCACTCCAGGATTGGTAAAGGCATTCGACTCGGGTTCCCGAGCCCAGGACGTCGCCCGCGCAGTCCACGACGTGTGCGGTGCAGACGTGCAGGTCAGGGCTCAGATCGCGCAGTCAGTAGGCGGCGCGTCGCTGACTACGCCTGCATCGGTTCCACAGCAATCGCAACGCACTGATCATCAGGCACACGGGCCCAGTAACGAGGGCACGCCCCAGCGCACTGCAGGTCACGAGCCGCCCTTGTCCACTCAGCAGCACGGTGCGATGCCCGGCCAACAGTCGATGCGCTCTGAACAGGCAACGCACGACGAACAGGCAGCGCAGGCGCCGTCACGCCCACAAATTGACCAGCCTTCAGCGCCGGCCTCACCCTCGACTCCGACAGTTAACGACGATGACGATGATGACGGCTGGGGGCCGGTAGCCATACCCGGTGGCGGACGTGCCGAGGCATCTGAACCGGCCGCATCGGCGTCTTCCTCCGAGCCCGTCCACTCTGACCCGGTAGCGCGTGATCACCAGTCAGAGCGTGACGCTCATCCGGCAGCACGCCAGTATCGTCCATTTGAGCGCGAGAATGGCACAGAACAGCCGCCTCGAGCCGCACATGGCCCGATCTTTGATGACGAGGACGACGAAAACGACGAGGGCGAGGGAGACGGAGCGACTTCCGGTCGCGCCGAACCCTTGCGCGACCGCGACCATGACGAGCAGAACGCCGAGCACGCCGCACAATTAGTGGAGCAGAAGATCGGCGGTCGTCCTCAAGGAGTGGCACACGCTGTTGAGGATGTGCGAGACAGTGGTGACACAGAACCGACCGCCCCGTCGACAGCTCACTCATCCACACCACCTGAACCGCAGGGTGAGGACGCCCCTTCACCAGGCAGCGTGGAGGAGATGCGCGCCGAAGCGATCCGTGAAGTGCAGCAGGAACGAGCTGACGAAGCAGGGGAGCAGGACACAGGCGATACTCACGCCCACGAGGCAGAGATGCGAGGTACACGGCCGCATCGCCAGCAGGACCATTTCGCTGCCCCGTACGGCCACGACGCACCTGGTGGTGAACCTGACCCAGTTATCGTGCCGCCCAATGAGGATGACTCGGCCAGCATGGATGACGTGGATCTGGAGATGTCGACCAGCGTCGGGTTGCCGGCCATACTGGAGATACTCGGCGGTACAGTGATCGAAGAAAAAGACCAGAGCGAAGAAAGATGAGTGTGACTCGTGTTTGAAGGCGCCTTACAGACCCTGATCGATGAATTGGGAATGCTGCCCGGTGTCGGACCCAAGTCAGCTCAGCGCATGGCCCTGTATCTGCTCGACGCTGAACCCGATGACGTGACGCACCTGGTGGACGCCATCCAGGCCGTGCGCGAAAAAGTACATCAGTGCGAAATCTGCGGTGATCTCACCGAAGCCGACCAGTGCACCATCTGCCGTAACCCCGCGCGCGACGGATCAGTGATCTGCGTTGTCGAAGAGCCCAAAGATATTCGTGCCATTGAGAATGCGAGGGTGTTCAAAGGGCGCTATCACGTCCTGGGCGGAGCGATCGACCCGATTCATGGCGTGGGGCCTGATCAACTGCGTGTGCGTCAACTGCTCACTCGCCTTCAGGACGGCACGGTTCAGGAAGTTATCGTGGCCACGAACCCCACCATTGAAGGCGAAGCAACCGCCTCCTACCTCTCGCGCACCCTGTCCACAATCGGCGTGATGACCTCGCGCCTGGCTATGGGACTGCCAATGGGTGGCGACCTAGAATACGCCGATCCCGTGACGTTGGGGCGCGCGCTCGAAGGCCGCCGTCGCGCCGAATAACTCCACGCGACCGCATAGCGGGCACCTTTCCGTCACGAGTCGCAGACTCATAGGATGAAGGGGAAACCCATCCCAGGTTGATCACAAGGAAACGAGACAAAGTGGCACTGATTGTTCAGAAATACGGTGGCTCATCTGTCGCGGACGTAGACGCGATGAAGAGGGTCGCCCAGCGTGTCGTGGACACTCGAAATGCAGGACACCAGGTCGTCGTGGTGGTCTCAGCGATGGGTGACACAACAGATGATCTGCTGGACACAGCCGCCCAGATCACCAGCGCACCACCTGACCGCGAACTCGACATCCTGCTGACAGCCGGGGAAAGAATCTCCATGTCACTGCTGGCAATGGCGGTCAATGAATGCGGCGTGCCTGCACAGGCCTACACCGGTGCACAAGCCGGCATCCGTACCGACACTCACTTCGGTAAAGCGCAAATCGTCGGCATGGTGCCCGAACGCGTAGCGCGCTCCATCCGTGACGGTCAGGTCGCCATCGTCGCAGGATTCCAGGGAATATCAGAAGATGACGAAACGACGACGCTGGGTCGCGGCGGCTCCGATACGACAGCGGTCGCCCTGGCTGCCGCTTTGCACGCCGACGTGTGCGAAATCTACACCGACGTTGACGGGCTGTTCACTGCTGACCCGCGCATTGTGCCGACCGCGCGGCGCGTGCGCACCATCAGCCAGGAAGAAACACTCGAACTTGCCGCACATGGAGCAAAGATTCTGCACCTTCGGGCAGTGGAGTTCGCTCGTCGATACCACGTTCCGCTGCATGTGCGCTCATCTTTTTCCGACAAGAATGGGACATGGATTTCCGACAGACCCGCAAACCCTGCACTGGCCGGCCTCGTCCCTCAAGCTGCGTTAGCTGCCAACCAGGAGGACCCAATGGAAGAGCCGATTATCTCCGGCATTGCTCACGACCGGTCACAGGACAAGATCACCGTGGTCGGCATTGCGAATTCACCCGGCATGGCCGCACGCCTGTTTGAACTGGTGGCGCAGCAAGGTGCGAACATTGACATGATCGTGCAGAACATTCCCGTCACCTTGGAAAATCGCGCCAACATCTCCTTCACACTGCCCGCCGAGGACGCCGACCACGTCATGCAGGCGCTGGAAGCTGCGCGCGAAGAACTGGGCTTCAAGGAACTCAAGTACAACCCCGATATCGGCAAACTGTCCCTAGTTGGAGCTGGCATGCGAACCAACCCCGGCGTATCGGCCAAACTGTTCGGCGCACTGTCCCAGGCCGGCATCAACATTGATCTTATTTCCACCTCAGAGATCCGCATCTCTGTGGTGACCAAGCTGGAAGACCTTGACCGTGCCGTGCAGGCAGTGCACACCGCTTTCGGTCTGGATTCCACCGAATCTGAAGCCGTCGTATATGGAGGAACAGGACGATGACCACGCCTGAAACCCGTAGTCACACCCAGCGCGACTTGAGCGTCGCCGTCGTAGGAGCCACCGGCCAGGTCGGCTCCGTCATGCGCACCCTGCTCGATGAGCGCGACTTCCCGTTGACCAGCCTGCGTTTTTTTGCCACCGCACGTTCAGCAGGCAAGACACTGACCTGGCGTGACCAGGACATCGTCGTCGAAGACGTGGCAACCGCTGACCTGTCCGGTATCGACATCGCAATCTTCTCCGCCGGAGCCACCGCCTCACGCATCTACGCCCCACGTTTCGTTGAAAAAGGCGCAGTCGTGGTGGACAACTCCTCCGGCTGGCGCAAAGATCCGAACGTGCCGCTGGTCGTGTCCGAAGTTAACGGCGAGGATATCGCGCAGCGTCCCAAAGGCATCATTGCGAACCCGAACTGCACCACGATGGCCGCGATGCCGGTACTGAAAGTCCTGCACGACGAGGGTGTCCTGCGCCGCCTCTTCGTCTCCAGCTATCAGGCTGTCTCCGGATCCGGGCTGAAAGGCGTGCGTGAACTGGAAGAAGGTATTCGTGCCGGTGCGCACCAGGATCTGAGCAAACTGACACTGGACGGCCAGGCCGTCACCTTGCCGGAACCGTCCACATATGTCGCACCGATCGCCTTTGACGTGGTGCCCTTCGCGGGGGCGCTCGTCGATGACGGGTCAGACGAAACCGATGAGGAGCAGAAGCTGCGCAATGAGTCGCGCCGCATCCTGCACGTCCCGGATCTGAAGGTGTCGGGAACGTGTGTGCGCGTGCCCGTGTTCACTGGCCACACTCTGACGATCCACGCCGAATTCGACCGCGCGATCACTCCTGACCGTGCGCGCGAACTGTTGGCCGAGGCTCCCGGAGTGCGCCTGGTGGATGTGCCCACACCGCTCGAATGCGCCGGCATTGATGACGTGCTGGTCGGCAGGATCCGCCAGGATCAGGCCGTTGATGACGGTAGGGGGCTTGTGCTGGTAGTGGCCGGTGACAACCTGCGTAAAGGCGCTGCATTGAACTCGGTGCAGCTGGCCGAACTGGTCGCTCAGGAGCTGCTCGCCGGCTAGCTTCCATCCACCTGCGCCCGAGACAAACAGCGTCGCCCTCGTCAATTACTTACTGACGAGGGCGACTGCGTTCACGCGTGAGTGCGAAAAGCCTACTGGTTCTTCTGCTCTGCGATCTTGGCGCGCACATCATCCATGTCGAGGTTCTGAATCTGAGTGATCAGATCCTCCAGCGCGACTGCCGGCAGAGCGCCGGACTGGCGGAAAACGGCAATACCATCGCGGAAACCCATCACCGTGGGGATTGAGCTGATCTGCATGGCGGTGGCCAGTTCCTGCTGCTGATCGGTGTCGATCTTGCCGAAGACGATGTCCTCGTGCTTGTTCGACGCTTCTTCGAAAACAGGGCCGAACTGCTGGCACGGTCCGCACCACGTTGCCCAGAAGTCGACCAGGACAATGTCATTGTCCTTGATTGTCTGCTCGAATGTCTCTTTGGTCAGTTCAACAGTGCTCATAGGGCCTCCCATCATGAGTGGTCTACGGTCGGTCCGCAGCCTTTCACCTATCTCAACTGTGCTGTATGCACGATTATTTCATGACTGGAGCAATCAGGCTGTGAAGATCCTCGCCTCACTGTGAGTCAGGCAACTCGTGTTGAGTGGCCGTATTGTGAGTATCAGCCGTGCGCAACAGGGCAGCGCAGTATCGCGAGAGAATCGGTGTTGCCGGAGGTTTGCGAGTGTGCTCGTTCAAGCTGCTCAGCTGGAGGCAAGGAAACTTCGTCGGCCGCCACACCGATCGCTCTGAGAATAAACGCCACGACGGTGCCGATTGTGGCTTCTCGGGCATCGGTGAGGCTCGCGGCATCCTCGTCGCTTCCTGCGCGCGCGTTGTCAGGCGCATCTGCCGGTGAGTCTGCAGGCGAATGTGTCGGTACTCGCACGCCGGCCAGACATGAGTGAATCAGCGCAACCAGCGTCAACAAGTTCTGCTGTGGAATGCGCCCCTGTGCCATTGCTGCTTCCAGGATGTGGAGCAGGATATGCTCAACGATTCCGGCGTGGTCATGGAGGCGGGCAGTGTGCTGTGACGATACCTGCTTGCTCAGCGTGATGCTCGATGCGAGATGAAACTGATCTTTGAGATCGAGATAGGAGCGCAGATATACGGTGAGTTGCTCGATCGGATCGTCAATTCCGGCCAGCTTGTCCCTGAGGAAGTTAGCGAACTTGGCGGTGGCATCCTCCATGAATGCCAGCAGCAGAGCTTCCTTGTCGCTGAAGTGGTTATACACGGCAGTTCGACCCACTTCGGCACGTTCGGCAATCTGTGACATGGTGATGGCATCGAACGGTTCTTCGGACAGCAGTTCTGACAGGGCAGTAAAAAGTCGGCTGCGAGTCAGCTCGCGATGAGCCGCAAGAGTCGATCCAATAATCTTCGGCATAATTGTATTCTGACAGAAGCGTACTGTGTGTCGTCAAATTATGTTGAAATCTGCTGGGTGCGCGAATAGCGCGGTGCCAGCGGAGAACGAGAGCGCAGATTCACCTGTGTCGGTTCATGCGCACTGGTCAATGATCGCCTGCACGATTGGAAAATCAGGATCCAGCCAGTTCAACCTCAGCGCTTCCTCGAGCGGAACCCATTGAATACGCTGATGGGAGGATCCAGCTCGCGGCGCCTTGGAACCCGGCGAGACCTGCGCCAGCCACACGGCCATTGTGCGTGTCCCAAGGATCGGCCACCATCCGTCGAGCGGTCCTGCGACCTGGGCGCCCAGTTCAATAGTCGTCCCTAGTTCTTCACGCACCTCACGGACGAGGGCGTCCATCGCGTTCTCACCTGGCTCCACTTTTCCGCCGGGAAGTTCGAACCGGCCGGCCAACTCGGGTGGATAGGAGCGTGCCGCTGCCAAGAGCTGGTGGGGCCGGTCAAGACTGTCGACGATTGCTGCGCCCACGACGGGGCGTACCGGTTGATGCTGCGTGATGGTCACGGCCTCTATGGTAGGCGTAATGCGTGTGGCGCGATTTGCGTGGGTGTCCACTTTGTGTTCTGAATTGGTGTTAGCGCTCGGAAACAGTTATCATCGTGAAGCGTCTTTGAGAAGAAAGTGACGCCATTGCGGGCGTAGTTCATCGGTAGAACGACAGCTTCCCAAGCTGTAAAGGCGGGTTCGATTCCCGTCGCCCGCTCCATGTTTCTTGCGTAGCATCAACGAAAAGGCGTGATGATGCGCTGCTGTTTCCGGCGTCCAGCAGATAAGTCTGCATCATGCAACTCTTGACTGGCATACCGAATGAATCAGTGTGGGGCGCATTGTGCGGATGTGTGACCACCAGATGCTACGAATCATGATCTGCAGATATGAAAGCCGGGCTCGCTACCGTGAAAGTAACGAACCCGGCCGATATTGAGCGATGCCGTTGAGGGGCGGTCAGTCGACAACCCCCTCGGCAATAGCTACTTGGACGAGCGGCGACGAAGCATCAGCGTCATGCCACCTGCAGCCATCAGGGCGACGCACGCAGCTGCAAGATCTGCGGCGTTGGCGCCTGTGTTCGACAGGACAACTTTTTTGGGCGGGGTCTTCGTCGGCGGTGTTGGAGGCACTTCCGGCGGAGGAACCGATTCGGGGTTCTTGACTGTCACCGTCGGGGTCGACACAGTCTGGTCGTCAGATGTCTGCAACGGAACATTGAACTGCGTCCACGCATTGTCGATGCGGTAGGGATCGGGAACAGCGACCTCCTTGAGCAGGTAGGTGGTGTCAGACGCCAGTGACTGTTTAGGTGCCACATAAGCGCCCTCAGCGTCAGTGATGATCTTGCCATCAGTCATGTTGTCCAAAGTGATGCGGCGAACCGTCTTGCTGCACTCGGGGGCAGTGTTTTCAGCGCCGTTCTTGAGCGGGCAGATATTCACCGTACTCGTATCGGTTAGATCCGGTTGCACGCCGCAGGCACTGACCGTGGGATCGATAACCTGGTAGAGCTCAAACTCAGCTCCGGCAATGGGAGTCTTATCGAGCGTGCTCACCTTCGACAAGTTGAAGGCTCCCTTGATCTTCTCATAGGTGTAGTAGAAGTGCTGAGTCTTTTCATTCGACTTGTGATATCTGGACGCCACGTTCGGGCCGTCCTGGTATTCAGGATAACCTTCACTGGTCAGGCCCTTATATGCGCCGTTTTTCATCGTCGGCAGGTCGAAGCCGACATACTTGTATCCCGGAATGTCGGCAATGAGGGACTGCGGCGTCGGCTTATATGGGAAAACGAGCTGATTACCATCTTTATCGGTGAATGGCTCAAATTCCCCTGTCTCAGAATTGAGATTCATGTACCTTTGCCCCGAAAGGGAGTCCCACGTCCGTCCGCCGGTGAGGTAATACTGGTAGGGATATCGTGCGAAGAACGCAGTACCCGACGCTGCCTCGAGCGGAACAGCCGCGTCAGAATTCAGGTTCGGGTAAATCTTGTTGATCGGCACTGAATTGGCAAGTTCGGTAAGCTGCTGACCTTCAGCTTCAAGGCAGTTAAGCGTTGTGTAGGTTGAGCCCTCCAATTGGCGACCCCATCCGGCTTGTGGGCGTGCCGTATACTGGTTCTTCAATACTTCGTCTTTGCCGGCAATTTCGTTCGGAAGACCTGCCGACTGGGATTCATCGGTCGAGCTGCTGGACGCCTGAGGAAAACCGCGAGCTGCACGATACTCGGAGTCGAGGACGTAGCGTACATCCATTTTCGCAGCGATCGGCACAGTCATACCGTTCGCCTTCGCGCCGATCGATCCGCCGTGTGTATCGCCCGTGGACCCGGTGCCAAAAGTCATGCCGCCCCAGTCAGCGTTGTACGGCAAATAGACGTCGTATTGCATGGTGTGCTCAACGCCCGGGCCGAAGGTGTCTTCAAAGACAAAGTGAATAGGCTCGTAGAACCCCTTGCCGTTGTGCATACGCACAAAATTGCCGTTGCTGTCCTTGACCACCGGATCGTCGGCCTTATAAATGTCGGTTGGCTGCCCGTCGTAAAGGAAATTTTCCACGGGCTTCCAGATATACGCATTGGAATCGGGATTATCGACCTGCGTGTACTGCCACGTCGTGCCGAAGCGGAATTCGAGCGTAGGAGCAGTAGTTTCGGAATCAAGGCTCTTGTCGTAGAACCACCGAACTTTTACGCGCATGCCGTCACACTGGTTGATGGCGGCCGATTCGAAGCCAAAGAAGGGGAGGGGCGCCAGCTCCGGATTTGCTGAGTGAATGCATCCGTCCCCCTCATCGGTCTCAGGATTGAAATTTGGATCTTTCTGTCCAACGATGCGTTGGTACGACAGCTCATAACTAGGGAATGGTCGCTCTGCAGCCTGGCTGCTCTGCTGTATCGGTACAACAAACGCTGTGGCAGCTACGATCGACGCCCCGAGCAGCGCCGCGGCTTTTCTGGCACGCACTGTGAAGTGAGATTTCATGGCGTTTTCAGCCCTTTCGCCTGTTGCGTTGCCGACTGATGGCATCGCAACGTCGTAGGTCAGTGAGCACGGACGGGATAGTCGGGCGCTCACAGTTGAGTTAAAGAATCTGTTGAGTCCCATTGCACCCGATGGGCATCGTGTGTGAAGCGCCACGGCGTCTTATCGTCCATGTGCAGTGACGAGGGCGTCTGTGAAAGCCCGCACTGAATGTCATCAGGTCTAGATGAGATGCAGAGAAATTATAGCAGTGCGGGCAGAGTTTGGAGAGAATTTCCTTATTATCGATCGTCTGAAAAGTAAATGAACGGTAAGTATTGCAGAGTGTGAGTTCACGTAGGAGTGTATGCGTAGGAACCAATCGTATCGCAGTGCCGAGGAGGGTAGGTCGGCCAGAGAAACCTCGTCATCGACAATCAGGACGCGGAGGCCTTCCGTCGGCGTGGAGAAGGGGCTGTGAAGTCATGGGGTCATTATCGCAGCGCGCGTCTGAGTCGCGTGGTCGATCGTCGCCACCGAGCACGAACCGTCGTGTAGCGTGAGCACTGATGGCACAGGAAACTGTGGTTGTTGCCGGAGCGTCAGGCCTGATCGGTCGAACCTTGTCGCGATCGTTGCACGAAGACGGGTACCGGGTGATTGCGCTGGTCAGGCGTCCGGCGCGTACCGCGAACGAAGTGCAGTGGGCACCCGGATCAGCCCCGCTTGACCCTCGCGTGCTCGAGGATGCCCGAACCGTTGTCACATTGAACGGTGCGAGCATCGCGTCCTTCCCGTGGACGAAGCGGTACCGTGAGACGCTGCTGCATTCGCGTGTGGATCCCACCCGCACTGTTGCTCAGGCATTGGCGCAGATCGGGCAGGGTGCGCCACAGTTTGTGGCCGGATCGGCCGTGGGTATTTATGGGGATCGTCCCGGTGAAGAACTTGATGAAGAGTCGAGTAGCGGTGACACGTATCTGGCGTCGATTTGTCGCGCGTGGGAAGACGAAGCGCGCCAGTCTGAAGACGTGACGACCGTGGCGAGGTGCCGCACATCCTCGATCATCCACCGTGAAGCCCTGTTGAAACCGCTGATTCCTCTGACGAAGTTGTGCGTGAGTGGGCCACTGGGAGATGGCCAGCAGCATATTCCGTGGATCTCTCTGATTGATGAGGTGCGCGCATTGCGATGCGTGATCGACCAACGCCTTGGCGGACCGATCAACCTGACGGCGCCCGAAATGGCAACCATGAATGACATTGGCTCTGAGCTGGCTGATCGGCTGAGCCGCCCCTTCTGGCTCCCGGTTCCGAAGTGGGCGCTGCGCATGTCGCTCACGCGTGATGCCGCCGATTCCTTACTGATGGCCGACCAGCGTGTGCATGCGCGCGTCCTGGAAGAAGCTGGCTTCACCTTTGTGCACCCGACCGTGTCGCGCGCAATGTCCTTTGCTCTGTGACGGAGGTCGTCGAGGGTATCCTCGCCCCGCGGTTGAGTCGGTTGCAGATTGGGACCGGGCCGCTTATGGCGCGAGCGTGGCGTGATCGTCTCCGCCTCGTGCACATCTCCCTAAAAAGTAGCGCTCGCGTGCACATACCCCTAGATCTAACGGCTCCTCGTTATGGCATTTTTCTATTTTTGCTGGTCAGAGTGCGTACGGATTTCACTGCTCGGGGCTCGAGGTCTTAAATCTAGGGGTATGTGCATACAGGGCCCCAAAACTAGGGGTATGTGTACAAAGCACTTGTGAATCTAGGGGTATGTGCATGCCAGGGACTTAAATCTAGGGGTATGTGCATAGCCGCGGCGGAGGCGGAGTTGCACCGGCGGAGCGGCACAGAATCGAAAGATCCTGCCGTGGCGAGTATGGGTCTCAGATGCCCACGTGCCGGATCGCGGATCGCTCCTGAGTGTTAGTCGAGCAGGCGGATCAGCACCCCGTACGGCGGCAACTCATCGGGACGAGGGCGTTCGCTCCTAACCGTTGATCCCAGTGATGTCATCACAGTTCGGCCGGGCATCCGTCTCACGCTCAGGGGACGCCTGATCGTTCGCTCTGACAAGTTGACCTCAACCAGGTAGTGCCCGCGCGTCCACGCTGCATAGTGCCCGCTGCGTGTGAGCAGCGTGAAGTCATCGTGTGCAAAGTACTGGCGCACACTGATCAGATAGCGGTAGAAGTTCAGAACCGAATGCTCATCGTCCAGCTGTTCGGCGGCGCTCCATCCCGCCTCCATGTCGGTCCCCGTAATCCACGGCTGGCCAGTCGTGAAGCCACCCTCGACAGTCCAGCGCATGGGGACGCGCGCATGATCGCGTGAACCAGCGAGGATGCGATCCCATGCCTCGTCGCGGGTCGCACCGCCGTCGATGAGTTCACGGAAATAGTTCAGTGATTCGACGTCGCGAAGCTGGTCGAGGCTGGTGAAATCCTGGTTGACTGCGCCGAGCTCCTGCCCCTGGAAAATGAAGGGCGTGCCGGGCAGGGTCAGTGAAATCGCGGCTATCAGTTTGGCCGCCGCGCCGCGCCAGCGCGGATCGAGGGTAATCTTGCTGACGATGCGCGGATTATCGTGATTCTCCGCGAAAATCGCCATCTGGTCGCTGGGCCCCAGACGGCGCAGGTAGCGCAGATAGAAATCCAGGAAATAGGCGGGGGGATAGCGGTAGTCATCCCAGCGGATCTTTCCGGGCGGCTCAAGGACGTCGAAGTTGAAGATCAGATCCATCTCGCGACGCTGCCGATTGGTCAGAAGGCGGCCCACCTCGATGCCGATACCGGGTGTTTCACCCACCATGAGGGCGTGGGAGCCGTCCGGTCGTGTGAAGCCTGCCGACCTCAGCTCACGCAAATAATCGTGCAGATGAGGCCCGATGAAGTAGCGCTCGATGCCGGTGAATCCGACCAGCTCACCCACTGCCGGCACGCCATTGGGCAGGCCCGCGGTCTTCGAGATGTAGTTAATGACATCCATGCGGAAACCGTCGATGCCTCGAGCCAGCCAGAACTGCACAATGTCGGCAACTTCGCGACGAACTGCAGGATTGTCCCAGTTCAGATCCATTTGCGAGGATGCGAACAGGTGCATGCCCCAACGCTTGATGTCATCAAACCAGCGCCAAGCCGACCCGGAAAAGAACGACACCCAGTTGTTGGGCGGCGCGTCGGGAGCGCCTTCACGCAGGAAGTAGTACGCCGCCTTGTCGCCGTCTGGATCACGCAGCGCTTCCTGGAACCATTCGTGCTCGGCGGAGGAGTGGTTGACAACCAGGTCCAAAATAATGCGCATATCGCGCGCGTGAACCTGTTCGATGAGCTCGTCCAGATCCTCCATCGACCCCATCAGATCCATGACTGCGCGATAATCTCGCACGTCATAGCCCATATCATCGTTGGGTGAATCGAAGATGGGGGAGAGCCACAGGCAGTCGACGCCCAGTGTTTGCAGGTAATCAAGTTTGCTGATGATGCCGCGCAGATCACCGATCCCGTCGCCGTTCGAGTCTGCGAAACTGCGCGGATAGATCTGGTAGAAAACGGCGCCCTGCCACCAGGGGGGCTCGGACTGTCCCTCGGTGTGGGTGTCGGCGTCATCGAGCCGGTCGGGATTCATCTCCAACAAATCCGTGAGCGCCGCGACCAGCCCCGGCGCTGCTCGCCCAGCCACGCGATCCAGAACCGCCAATGGGAGCCGGCGCGTCAGCGGGTTCACGATGAACGAGGGTGACACTCCAATCTGCAACGCGATCTTGTCCAGGACGTCGCGTCCAACAGGGTGGTCGTACACATCACCGAGGGTGCGCACAGGGTGTCGGGTCATCGTGCTTCCTCCTTGGGTGTGCTGGTTCTTTCACTGTCTTGCAGGCTTGCGACAATTGAGCTGTATGTGGCTTCGTCAATGCGATAGCCGTGCCGGAACACCAGGAACGCCGCGACGGTCAGAATCAGGGGGACGACCATCATGAACAGCCGGAAAATCCACGTGCCCGACTCGGTGACATCGGCAGAACTGGTGGCGCTCTCCACACCCGACCAGATCAGGCAGATACCCATCAGGCCCGAAGAAATTGCACCGGACAGCTTATAGATGAAGGGCTGCAGGGAAAAAGTGATCGACTCGTTGCGCCGCCCCAGCTTCCATTCGCCGTACTCCACACTGTCCGCGATGTACATCATGAGCAGCACCTGGAACAGTGCCTCCCCGAAGAACAGGAACAACCCGGCGCACAAAATGACGGCCATGTTGCTGCCGGCACAGATGAACACCACGTATCCCACGACGGAAGCGCCGCACCCCAGGGTGAAGACCTGTCGCCTCGGCATGCGGGCAGAAATCAAGGGGAATACCAGCAGCGTGCCCAACTGGGTCACGCCCAGAACCAGCGCGAAAACCGGGTACTTGCCTTCGTCTCCCACCAGGTACTTGAAGTAATGCAGGCCCAGGCTGGTCAGCAGGGTGTAGCCGGACATATACAGCAGGAACGTCAGCGACACCCACAGCAGCTGATCGTTCTTGAAGATGACGCTGACGAGTTCGCGCAGCGGCGTCGACTCCGACTTCACATGCACGGTCTCGTGCGCAAAGATCAGCGTGATGGACTGGAAAGCGATCGCAATGATCGACAGCACGATCGCCAGCAGCTGCCAGGCACGCTGCGCATCCCCCAGCACACCTGTGAGCCACTGAGTCACCGGCACGATGCCGACAACGATGGAGAACAGGCCAATGTTCGCGCAGATACGTGTGACCACTCCGATGCGTTCACGCTCAGCCTTGTCACGGGTCAGTGACGGCATCATCCCGTAGTAGGAGATGTCGTTCATCGTGTAGGCGACCTCGAACACCAGGTAGACCACGATGAACAGCGTGATGAATTGCCAGCCTCGCACCCCCCAGTCGGTGAACAGCAGCACCGTGCCAATGCACCATCCGCATGCGCCGATCGTGATCCACGGTTTGAATTTGCCCCACCGCGTGCGCGTATTGTCGACGACGTAACCCATAAACGGATCATTCACGGCGTCGAAGATCCGCATGAGCACCAGCACGACGGTGACCGCTGCGAGCGCACCGGTCGACAGGTCCAGGACGTCGGTGAGGTAGAACATGAGGTACATCGACACCATTCCGTACATCATGTCGCGCCCCAGCGTCCCTAAACCGAAACCCAAGGCGTTCTTCATGGCGTCAATCCTCACTGTTTGATGCGCAGCCTGCCAGCGGCAGGTAGCGCCACCATTGTACTGAGTGTGCAGACCGCGTGGCCTTTAATGGAGCATGTCGCTTATGAAGTGTCCCCCGGAAGTTGGACTGGATTATTCAGTTTCTTTTTCCGGGGGACATTTTCATGGTTTCTTCTTTATCTTCATTGACTGAGTCTGATCAGACGCGTTTAGTTGCTTTGTTTGAGCAGGGGTGTGGTGCCGCAGCGGCTGCTTCTTACCTTGGCTTGAGTTTCAAGCCGTGCGATCGTTTCTATAATCGGTGGCGTATTCATGGCAGGCTTGTTCTTGTGAATAAGTCACATAAGCGAGTTTTACCTTTGAAGTCAAACGTGATGCTGTTCAACGCTTTCTGGCCGGCAAGACCCGGATGAGTATCGCGCAGGACTTGGGATTGGCTTCTGTCAACGTGGTGACGAGCTGGGTGCGGATCTATCGCGACCAAGGCGAAGACGGCTTGCGCCCTAAGCCTAAGGGCAGGCGACCTAAGACCGGTCCCAGGGTGTTATCTCAAACTGAGGAACTTGAACAACGGATCAGGGACTTAGAAGCGGAGAACGCCTACCTAAAAGCATTAAGGGACTTGATGAACAACGAGCAATAGACCGAGCTCGAGTAATCGTTACACTCAAGTCCCATCATGATCTCGATGTTCTTTTGCGGGTAGCGCGATTGGCCAGATCAACGTTCTACTACCATCAAGCCCGCCTAGGACAGCCAGATAAACATGCTGATCTTCGAGCCAAGATCAGAACAATTTTTGAAGCTTCGGGCGGTCGGTATGGTCACCGTAGGATCCGACTCGCCCTACACCGCCAGGGCCTGGTGGTCTCTCGTAAACTCGTCGCCAAGCTTATGAAGCGTGAAGGACTGACCTGCCTGGTCCGTCAGAAGAAACGCTATAACTCTTACCGAGGCACACTATCGACCATTGCCCCAAACGTGTTAGCCCGCGACTTCACTGCTACTAGCCCGAACCAAAAATGGGTCTCTGACGTTACCGAGTTCCGTCTCGGATCGTCCAAGATCTATCTCTCACCAATCATCGACTTGTTCGATCACTCAGTCGTTTCCTACACGGTCGGGAAATCAGCCAATCTTGAACTGACCAACACCAGTCTCCGCAAGGCTTTGAACAAGGCTAAGCCGGGCCCGGGTCTGGTAGTCCACACCGACCAAGGATTCCAATACTAGGGGTCTGCTGAGGGTTTGGTTGACAGTTTTCCTTCTGATTTTTAGGCCGCAAGGGATGCGGCTGATTCCATGATTGTTTCGTATTCGATTGGTGTCAATTTACCCAGTGCTCGTTGCCGTCTTTTCCTGTGATATGTCCGTTCAATCCAGTGAGTGATCGCGGCAGATAATTCACGGCGCCTGTTCCAAGAGCCACGATCAAGAACGTTCTTTTGTACAAGAGCGAAGAAAGATTCCATCGCAGCG
>OBWS01000007.1_pt1 | contig 150653 bp, 115 predicted proteins | sample 1495291 | NCBI WGS metagenome assembly OBWS01 (sample SAMEA2580090, study PRJEB22360) | human gut metagenome | biome: human gut; feature: human-associated habitat; material: faeces | place: Denmark | collected 2008/2010 | reverse complement strand
CCCTTTCGGCGCCGTAGTGGCGGGAATCGCCAATACTAATCCGATCGAGGCCACCAGGGTGCGCACGATTTCCTCCGCGATCTGGGAAACTGTGAGCAGCTCCAGGAAAGGCCGCTGCGATAACATCGCCAAAATCAAAGTTGGTAGCGCCGTGCCCACATAGGCGAAAGCCAGAGTATAAACCGTAGACGCAATATGGTCACGTCCAATCCGCATCGCCCGTGAAAACAGTTTTCTTCGCGGCATTTGCGGATCAGTCTCATCAAGTTCCCAAACGGCAGAAGCCTGCGTAATGGTCACATCATTTAAAGCCCCCAAACCGGCTACCACGATCCCGCAAATAAATAACGAGGGCAGCCCCAGGGCGGGTAGCTGGGTACCCAAAATCAGGGCATCCTCGTCACTAGCTCCGCTTAGCCCAGCTGCCCGAGTACCGGCATAGGCGAGTAACACCGTCACTATCAGCCCTAAAAGCGTGCCCAAAAGCGCGGTAGTCGTGCGGATAGTAATCCCGTGCGCTAAGTAGACCGAGAGGAACATAATCGCCCCTACCCCCACTAAGGTCACCAACATGGGCGGTTTTCCGGCCATTAGGGATGGGAGGATAAAGAATACGATTACCAGTGTCGAGGCCGCCAGCCCCAATAGCGCTAGGAAGCCACGTTTGCCTGCCACCGCTACCACGATGATCACGTAGAGCAGCCCCATAATAGCTAAGGCGTTCCCCCGTTTTATATCGGTAAACAAGAACGGGGTACCAGTAGCCATGGCATCGGTGTCATAGATCATCCACACCGCGGTGCCGATTCGGATCGCAGATTTAGACTCTTCGGGAACTCTAACGGGGACAACCTTGCCCTTCCACTGTCCTTCCAGCACTTTTACGCACACCAAAGGTTGGCGTTCTGGTAAGCCATTAGTGGGATCAGCAGCCCCTTTGGGCATTTTCAGTCCCGCAATCAGACATTTTTCCCCGTTCAAGCCCGTCACCTGACCGCTCAAACGGTTAGGTGTTTGCTGAGACCAGTCCTGTTGGGTGTCCCCTAGGGGTTTCGGAGTGTAAAGAGCTACAATACCGATAATAATCGCCAGTAAAACTGGTACTATCAGCGCGGTTAAAATGCGTCTAGCCCGACGTAGGGCTCGCGAGTCCGGGCGAGCCCTACGCGAAGAACTTAGGTGCTGATGCAAACGCGTCCTGCCTTAGCAGCCCACCAAGCGGGTCGCTAAGTAGGAGGTAAGCTCCGCGATCTTTACCCGTTCTTGCTCCATCGAGTCCCGTTCACGCACAGTCACGCACTGGTCATCGCCGGATTGGAAGTCATAGGTGATACAGAACGGCGTGCCGATTTCATCCTGACGGCGATATCTGCGGCCAACCTGTCCTGCCTGGTCATACTCGACATTCCAGTTCGCCCGCAGTTCTTGGGCGATCTCTTGCGCCGGGCCGGTCAGTTCGTCTTTACGAGAAAGCGGCAACACCGCAGCCTTTACGGGGGCGAGGCGCGGATCTAGGCGCAGTACTGTCCGCTTGTCGACCCCTCCCTTAGCGTTGGGAGCTTCGTCCTCGTAATAAGCCTCTACCATAAAGGCCATTAGCGAGCGAGTAAGTCCCGCAGAGGGCTCTACTACGTAAGGTGTCCAGCGTTCGCCCTTTGACTGATCAAAGTAATCCAAATTCTTGCCCGAGGCCTGCTGATGAACGCCAAGGTCATAGTCGGTACGGTTAGCGATCCCCTCAAGTTCGCCCCACTTCGAGCCTTGGAAACCGAAGGCATACTCGATATCGACAGTGCGCTTGGAGTAATGAGAGAGCTTTTCTTGCGGATGCTCATATAGGCGCAGGTTATCTTCGCTTATACCTAGATCCCGGTACCAAGCTAGGCGTTCATCAATCCAGTACTGGTGCCACTGTTCATCGGTTCCCGGTTCTACGAAGAACTCTAGTTCCATCTGTTCGAACTCGCGGGTACGGAAAATAAAGTTTCCGGGGGTGATTTCGTTACGGAAAGATTTCCCGATCTGCCCGATCCCGAAGGGCGGTTTCATCCGGGCAGAGGACATCACATTTGCAAAATTGATGAAAATCCCTTGCGCGGTTTCTGGACGCAGGAAGTGCAATCCTTTTTCATCGTCAACTGGCCCCAGGAAAGTCTTGAGTAGCCCGGAGAAGGCGCGCGGCTCGGTCCACTGTCCGCGTTTACCACAAGCCGGGCACGGCACATCTTCCATGGACACCTCATCTGCTGAAGGCAACTGGTGTTTTTCCGCGTATGCTTCCTGCAGGTCATCTTCACGGTGACGGGTATGGCAGGCGGTGCATTCAATCAACGGGTCAGTGAAAGCCTTCAGATGCCCGGAGGCTTCCCAGACTTTTGGCGGCAAGATGACCGAAGAATCCAGTCCGACCACGTCGGATCGTGAGCGCACTACCCGGTTCCACCACTGCCGTTTAATATTTTCTTTCAGCTCTACCCCTAGCGGGCCGTAATCCCAGGCAGAACGGGTTCCACCGTAGATTTCCCCACAGGGGTAAACAAAGCCGCGTCGCTTTGCTAGATTGATGACACTATCCAACTTCGAGGGCGTTTCAGCCACTGTATTTCTCCTTAAGCTCAACTTGCTGCGCCAAGGCGCTACCACCCCAGATTCTACCGGGTTGCCTGCACTTTCCAGAACCGGAGCGCTAGAGCGTGACTTACAACTCTAAAAGCTGGATTAATCCGTCGAAAAATCCCAGAAATTTGCTTTTACCTGGAGTTTTTAGCACGCTAGGCTAGCTTCGCGCACCTTGGTCTTGAGAACGGTTATCGTTTATATTATGAGCTATGCAGCAAAGAATGAAAAAAATAGTTTGCGCCGCAGCGATTGCCGCTCTAGCTCTGGGCGGATGCTCCACGAGCGCAAAAAGCGGGAAAGAGGACGGCGGGAAAGTCGAGGCTGTAGCCTCCTTCTACCCCCTGGCTTACGTAACCAGCCAAGTTGGTGGAGACCAAGTGGACGTAACCAACCTGACGCCCTCGGGAGAAGCCCACGAAGTTGAGCTATCCGCGAAAGACCTCACCACCATCTCGCAGGCGGATGCCCTAATCTACCTATCGGGATTCCAAGCCGCCGTTGACGACGCGGTAAAGGAAGCAGCCCCGAAGAACACTTTGGATGTAGCCAAGGCCGCCAAGCTGAAGAAACTATCTGCCGAAGAAGCGGCGGAACACGAAGCAGAACACGATCACGAAGGCGAACACAAAGAAGCCGGTCACGACCATCATCACGGCGGTTTCGACCCTCACTTCTGGCTAGATCCTCAGCGGCTATCCCAAGTGGTACCGCAAGTAGTTGCCACCCTTACTCAGGCCGACCCGGATCATGGCGACACTTTCCAGAAAAACGGGAAAGCGCTGCAAGACAAACTAGCTGACCTGGATAAAAAATATCGCGCTGGCCTGAATAAATGCGCCACCCCTACCGCAGTTACCGCTCACGAAGCCTACGGATACATGGCAGACCGCTACGGATTCGAACAAGTAGGGGTAAAAGGGGTGGATCCGGAAGCGGAAACCTCGCTGACTCGCCTTCAGGAAGTAGCCAATATTGCCAAGGACAAGAAAGTCAACGTATTGTTTTCGGAGAGCGCCCTCGGAGATAAAGACACTAAGACTTTAGCCGAGCAACTCGGGATCAAATCTGAAGTACTCGACCCCTTGGAAATCCAAGTAGATAAGAACCGAGATTACCTGCAGGTAATGCAGGATAACCTGGAAAAATTGAGCAAAGCGATGAAATGTCAGTAACTGAGACCAAACCATCTCTACCTTTTAGGGCGACGGATTTATCCGTCGCCCTACAGGGCAATTTGATCCTGGAAAATATCAATTTGCAGATCACCCCCGGCACTACCGTGGCGCTATGCGGGGAAAACGGCTCCGGAAAATCCACTTTGGTGCGCGCCGCAGTGGGACTGAATCCAGTCAGCTCGGGGAGCTTAGAGATTTTTGGTGCCCGAGTGGGCGATAAAAACTATGCGAAAGCCCTCGCAAAAGTGGGGTACGTTCCTCAACGCAAAAGCGCCCTCGGTACCGTTCCGGCTACTGCCCTAGAAGTAGTCCGCTCCGGGCTATTGCGAAAAGGACGAGTAGGCCCCAAACGCTCCGACCGGGAACGCGCCCGCCAGGCGCTAGCAAAAGTAGGGTTAGCTGGATCGGAGAACAAAAAGTTTCAGTTTATGTCGGGCGGCCAGCAGCAACGGGTTTTAATTGCCCGCGCCCTAGTGCGCGATCCGGAGTTTTTAATTATGGATGAGCCCTTGGCCGGGATTGACCGGCAAAGTGCAAAGAGTCTAGCTGCAACCATTGCGGAGGCAAAAACAGCCGGGAAGACTATGTTGATTGTGCTGCACGAACATGGATCCTTAGCTCCCTTGATCGACCGCACCATAACTTTAGTTTCCGGACAGATCGCCAGCGATAACCCCAGAGAGGCTCTGTCTCCGCTTCCGGGAGCAGAGGGGAACGAAGAATGATTACTGCCACCACCAGTATTTCTTACCCGGCTCTAGCTACCTCCAGCCTGCAACTTAGTTTCGCGCCCTCCCCTAGCCAGCTTGCGTCCTCCGCTAGCCGCGGCGCTCTCGCGCCCTTACCGAGCTTTGAAGCCGATTGGGCAAGTCTATTGGCCTCTCCTTTCTTTCTCCGTTCCCTAATCGTGGCCGTACTGGTGGGACTGAGCGCCCCCATTATCGGCACCTACCTGGTGCAACGCCGCCTGTCACTACTGGGAGATGGAATCGGACACGTAGCTCTTACCGGAGTGGCGCTAGGTTGGGTAGTTGGTAATCTAACGGAAATTGCGGGCGGAGATACTTTAGCGATCCCGGGGGCAGTTATCGCCTCAATCGCAGGCGCGGTGATTATTGAATTGGTACGTGCCAAAGGTGGAGCCAGCGGAGACGTGGCGATGGCTTTACTTTTTTATGGAGGGATCGCTTCCGGGGTGCTGGTGATTTCCCTGGCTGGGGGCACCACCAATCAACTAAATTCCTACCTGTTTGGCTCAATCGCCGCCGTCTCTTGGTCAGACGTTTACCTGACGATCGCCCTGTCGCTGCTGATCCTAGTGTTTGGCCTGGGGATGCGCCGAGAACTTTTCTCTATCTGCAACGATGAGGAGTTCGCCCTCGCTTCCGGGATTCCGGTAAGGCTGCTGACCATCTGCTTAGCGGTAGTTAGCGCCCTGACAGTATCGACTGCGATGCGGGTAGTGGGAGTGCTCCTAGTTTCCGCGCTAATGATTGTGCCAGTAGCCATCACCCAGATTTATGCTCGCTCTTTCAGCGCCACTATGGGATGGGCAATGCTGCTGGGAGTAGTGATGTGTATTGCGGGGTTAGTCTTTTCTTACTTCACGGCCGCCGCCTCTGGATCGGCGATAGTGATGGGGCTGATAATCCTGTACGCACTGGCGGCAGCGCTGCGTCCCCTGGTATATCGCCGCCATCTTCAAACCCCGCAAGAACCCGCTGACTGTGGACATCATTAGTCCTGCCAGGTCAATACCTGGGATCTAAACTAGTTTCCACCATGAGCTGGCACCGGAGTTACTTCCAATAAATCCGCGGCGGCCTCTAAATTGTCTAAGGCGTTTATTCCTCTTTGCAGCGCTTGAAAAGCTGCCGCCAGCCCCGGGCGATTAGGGTCTACTGCTAGCAATAGTCGATCTGGCCCAGCGATTTGCGGAATAATTTCCCAATCGGCTCCCGGCAGCACCTGCCCGATTACCCGGGAGATTCCAGCCAGTAAAGCGGGATTCTCCCAGCTGGGAACCCAGGTATCTGCGCAGGCCAAAGCATTTAGCAGTGGGCGCGGCAACAGGTAAGTTTCATCTAGCAGCATTCTTCCGGGAGAATCAAGCGCAGCAATAGCGAGGGCGCGGACGCCCACTGGTAGCGGTCGTGGCAGATTCTCCGTGCCCGCCGAGGGGTCGAGTTTGCTCCCCAAACCCGCAGCCACGGCCTCATTCATAGCTGCAAGCGACGAATAAACGGGAACTGCCAGCGCAGCGGAGGCACCTTTTAGGTGAATCTGGGGCAGCTGCCCGCTGGGGCAATCGCCCTCCGAAGAGGCTGCATGGGGTAATACTGGCAAGATTACGCGTCCATCCCCTAAAGCTGCCGCTATTGCTACCAGGCGCTGCCTTAGACCGCTAAGCTTCAAAGCCGCGGCCATAGCCGGTTCTATCTCGCCTTTATCGGCGGAATTATTATTACGAGCCAGGGCGCGTAAAATCGCGTTTTCTTGTTTGGCGGGCAGAGATTTGCTGCCGCTAGATTCCGCGTTGGCGCGGCCTGTAAGCTCCAAGCTAGGCTCTCCCGCTAGCAACCGCCAGGGCTTGTTCTATGGTGAACTGCCCGGAGTACAGGGCTTTGCCTACAATCGCGCCCTCCACCCCGATACCGGTGAGCTCGCGCAAAGTACGTAAATCATCCAGGGTGCTCACTCCCCCACTGGCTACCACTTTCGCGGAAGTTGCCTCGCATACTTCGCGCAGCAATTGGGTATTCGGGCCGGTCAAGGTGCCATCGCGCATTACATCGGTGACTACGTAGCGTGCGCAGCCGGCCGCATTAAGCCGTGCAATCATTTCAAAGAGGTCACCGGCGTCTTTGGTCCAGCCATGAGTCGATAGGGTATGTCCGCGCACATCCAGCCCCACCGCAATCTGGTCACCGTATTTGGAGATCACCTGGCAAGTCCACTCGGGGTTTTCAATCGCGGCGGTTCCTAGATTTACCCGGCGGGCTCCAGCCGAAAGTACCCGTTCTAAGGACTCGTCGTCACGAATCCCCCCGGATACTTCTACCTGCAGATTTACCTGTTCAACGATTTCTTGCACCACTTGGGTGTTATTCCCCCGCCCAAAGGCGGCGTCTAAATCCACCAGGTGTAGCCAGCGGGCTCCGGCCTCTTCGAATGTGCGGGCAGCTTCTAAGGGCACCCCATAGACTTTTTCGCTACCCGCTTTGCCTTGATGCAGGCGTACGGCTTGGCCAGAAACTATATCTACTGCCGGTAAAAGTTCTAGCATTGTTCTCCCTTAGAAGCTTTGTGTCCAGTTACGAAGCAGTTCCATGCCGGCGTCGCCGGATTTTTCGGGATGGAACTGAGTAGCCGAAAGAGGACCGTTTTCAACCGCGGCGATAAAAGGGGTTCCGTGGGTGCCCCAAGAAAAAATCGGGGGTTTCATCCGCGAGGATTGCCGATAATGCCCGGAAGGATCAGCCGTTACCCCGTAGGAGTGCACGAAGTAAAAACGCTCATCTTTAATCCCGGAAAAAAGCTGCGAACCCTGCCCTACCTGGATTTTAGACCAGCCCATATGAGGCAGAATCGGGGCACGTAGTTTTTCTACGGTTCCTGGCCATTCCCCCATCCCGGCGGTGTCCTCGCCATGCTCGAGGCCGCGTTCAAATAGGATTTGCATCCCCACACAGATTCCGAGCACCGGACGCCCGCCCGCTAAGCGCCGGTCAATCAGGGTGTGACCGCGGCGAGCATGCAGATCCTTCATCACTGCCGCAAAAGCCCCTACCCCGGGAACCAGTAGCCCATCAGCTTCCAGACAGGTGGAAAAGTCACTGGTCAGTTCGACGTCGACCCCGACGCGTTTTAAGGCGTTAACCGCGGAGCGCACATTACCGGAACCGTAGTCGAACACCGCTACCTGTTTAGTCACCGTCCTTAGCCTCCCGCCTATCGGGGTCTTGCCCGCGATTAGTATCTTCTTGCAGTCCCCGCAATTGCCGCAGCAAAATCCCCGGTAAATCACGCAGGCGGGGGGGACGGATCTCGGGATAATCTTCGGGGGAAGTCCGCCCGAGTAGCAGATCTTCTACCCGCTCATCAGCGCAAGAAACCAAGGGACCTGCCGGGATAGTACGGTCAAACCGTCCGTCATAGTACACGCGCGCGGTAATCTGCCCCTGTACCCCCGGGTCATCATCGCGATCCGAACGCAAAGTAGAAACAAACAGCACTGCCCCATAGGGGGTAATTTTTGAAACCGCGAGGGCGAGTTCCTCCGCCTCTGGGCAAACTGGCCGCTCCTCCCCTAGGAGCGCTTCTAACTCATCATCGGGAGTAGGAGTCAGGCGTTTCCACACTACACACCCGGACTCAGTTTCCACGATCCGGGCATCAATCTCGTGAGCGGCCATCATCGTGGCTAGCGGTACTGCCTCTAGCAGGTTGGTGAGCACTAGCGCCACATCTCCCGCCTCCGGAGGGAGCGCCTCTAAATGCTGCCAGGCCTGCAGATCCTGGTCAACTTCTTCGCTGAACCCATCGAGCTCTTCCCCACTAATGCCCGATTGCGCGATTACCTGGTCAAAGTAATCCTCTGGCTTAGAGGAGGATTCATTATCGCCCGCCACATTTTCCTCGCGGGGTTCTTTATCGCGCGGATCATCCTGATCGGGAAAGCTTGCGGCGTTCACAGCGCACCCTTAGTGGAAGGAACACCGCTAACCCGCGGATCGGTTTCTACCGCGCCCCGCAGCGCCCGCGCTACAGCTTTGAACTGTGCTTCTACAATATGGTGCGGGTCGCGCCCAGCAAGTACCTCCACATGTAGACAGATGCCGGCGTTATAGGCAAAAGACTCCCACACGTGGCGGGTCATCGAACCGGTGAAATGTCCGCCAATCAGGTGATATTCCTGGCCAGCTGGCTCTCCGCGGTGCACACAGTAGGGGCGTCCCGCCACGTCAACCACTGCCCGCGCTAGCGCTTCATCGAGGGGCACGGTAGCATCGGCAAAACGGCGGATCCCCGCTTTATCCCCCAGAGCCTCGCGCAGAGCTGTTCCCAGGCAAATAGCGGTATCTTCTACGGTGTGATGCACATCCACCTCAATATCGCCGCGAGCAGCAATATTCATATCGATCAAGGAATGCTTGGAAAGCGCGGTGAGCATATGGTCATAGAAAGGCACGCCGGTACTAATCTGACTTTTTCCCGTGCCATCTAGTTTTATTTCTACCGTGATATCTGATTCCGCGGTTTTCCGGGTGACTTTCCCGCTGCGGCTCATTTGGTTACCTCCTCGAATGCTTCACGAAATGCTTGATCTTCTGTGGCGGTGCCAATACTTACCCGCAAGAATCCTGCCGGACCTACCTCGCGGATCAACACCCCGCGCTCCAATAAATCACTGAACACTTGATGTCGATCCGGGAAGGGGCCAAATAGCACAAAGTTAGCCTGGGTTTTAGGTACCGTGTAGCCTTTACCCTCCAGCCATGACGCCAAGTTATCGCGGCGCTCACGCAACTGCGCTAACTGTTGGAGCTGTTCTTCGGCATGCCCCAAGGCCGCGATGGCCGCCGCCTGAGTAAGCGCAGACAGGTGATACGGCAAACGCACCCGCATAATATCGGCGATTACTTCCTTGGCCGCCACCAGGTATCCTAGGCGCAGTCCCGCCATCCCAAAAGATTTCGACATAGTGCGCGATACCACCAGGTGTGGGAATTTCTTTAAGAGGGCGAGGGCGCTGGGCTGATCCGGATCCCGGAACTCCCCGTAGGCCTCGTCAATTACCACCACAGTAGCAGTGGGCCTGCCGGAAATCACCGGCCCGGTTTCTTTAGCTTGCTGCAAAATCTGCACTAGTTCAGCTTGGCTACTGGCAGTCCCGGTCGGATTATTGGGATTCGCCAGCAGTAATACGCTGGGACGGACTTCTCGCAGTCCCTGAAGCAGGGCAGCAACATCAATATTCCAATCACTTTGCCGGGGAACCGTCACATATTTTGAGTGCGCTCCCCGCACATATTCCGGATACATCGAGTAGGAATAATCGGTTCCCAACACTGTGCGCCCTGGCCCCGCATAGGCTCCCAGTAGCTGCGACATCACTTCATTGGAGCCATTAGCTGCCCAGATTTGTTCTATCGGAAAGTCCAGACCAGATTCGCGCTTTACATAGCCGCCTAGAGCTTTCCGCAGGGCAGTGAAATCTCGATCGGGGTAACGGTTGAGACCCGTCGCCGCTTCGCTAACCGCGCGAGAAATATCGGCGATCATCTTAGAACTGGGAGGATAGGGATTTTCGTTTACGTTTAACCGGGCAGCCACATCCAATTGCGGCGCCCCATACGGGGTGACTTGCGTAAGTTCTTCCCGCAGTGGCAGCAAGGGAGGCTGTTCCATAAATAATCGTTCCTTTCTGGCTCCCATTCTAAAGGCAATACCCAGATAATGCTTTGCCCTCGCCGATTAGCTGATTTCGTTTTCTAAGGACGAAACCGACCAATAACAGCGAGGGCAAAATAGGCACTTACTTAGTCAGAGGCCGAAACCATGGTTTCAGCGGTGGCCATGGCTTTACCTTTTTCATTACCCAGCGAGCCGCCCGCCAGCTTATTCACCACTATGGCGATCGCGCCATCCCCAGTCACGTTAGTGGCAGTACCGATCGAGTCAATTGCCACGTACAGCGCAACCATCAGCGAATACAGTTCGGGAGAGAATCCCAAGAAGCCCATTAAAACGCCTTGCGCAGCCGCGATTGCGCCGCCGGGAACCCCCGGTGCCGCCACCATGGTAATCCCCAAGATAATGATGGCCATCGCCATTTTGCCGAAGGAAATAGGTTGCCCCGTCATCTGCATAACTGCCAGAGCAAAAGCAGTGATTTTAACCGTGGAACCACCCAGATGGATGGTGGCGCACAGCGGAATCGTGAAACCAGCGATTTCTTCAGAGACCCCGTTGTTGCGGGCACACTGATAGGTCACCGGAATGGTGGCTGCCGAAGAGGCAGTACCCAGCGCGGTGAAATAGGCTTTCGCCATCCTACCTAGCGCCGTAAAGGGGTTAATCTTCGCAATCGCACCTGCTATCGCATATTGGATTAGCAGTAGCACCACGGTCAGAATCACCGACACCAGAATCACTTTGATCATCACTTTGATAACCAAGGCAATCTGCCCCGAATAGGACATGTTTAGGAAGGTGCCGAAAATAAATAGTGGTAGCAGCGGAACAATCGCCCGTTTAATCATCAACATGGTAATGTCCCGGAACTCCGCGTAGGCGCGATGCAAAGTGGGAGTGTTCAGAGCCGCCATGCAAATACCAAGAATAAACGCCAAAATCAACGCACCGGTAACGTCTAGCACCGGGGTAATGTTCAGGTTATCGCCTAGCAGGGATCCTACCGCGTTCTTAGGTTCTTTTAGTTCAGGAGCCGATTCGGTCAGGATCCGCGGGAAAACCACCGACGCAATCCCGTAGGTGCCGAACCCCGCAAACAGGGTTGAACCGTAGGCGATCGCGACTGTGGCCAGCAGCCATTTACCGGCTCCCCGCCCCAGGTCTGCTAAAGCCGGCCCTACCAGCCCCAAAATGATCAAAGGAATACAAAAACTCAAGAATTTACCAAAAATATCGTTAAAAGTGGCGAAAGGAGAAATAAATCCTTTAGGAAGTCCCGGGATCAGACCGATGAACGCCCCGGCCACGATCGCCACCAACACCCAAAACAGCAGTTGTTTAAACACGCTGGGGATACGTTCTTTAGAGTCAGCCATACTTGTTCCTATCTTTTTAACTAAATCGGCAGTTCACAGCTTCTTCGTGTGCCGGAAGATCTTCGGCGTCCGCAAAGGCAGTCAAGGGACGTGCCATGGTTTCTAGCGCGGCGCGCTGGTATTCAATTTGTTGCATCGGCTTGAGATACGCCATTACTGACAATCCACCCTCATAACGGGCAGTACCTCCGGTGGGGAGTACGTGATTGGAGCCTGCCAGGTAGTCTCCTAGGGGAACCGGGGTATAGGGACCGACAAAAATCGCGCCGGCGTTACGGATTTTTTCCGCTACTACCTTTGCTTCTACAGTATGAATCTCTAGATGTTCAGGCGCATAGGCATTGACTGCGGCAATCGCGCTATCGATATCGGCTACCAGCACGATTCCCGATTGGGGTCCACTTAGGGCTTGGCAAACCCGCTGCGAATGTTTAGTCCGCTGCGCGGCCGGAACAATCTCTTTTTCTACGGCACTGGCCAGCTCGGGCGAGTCGGTAAAAAGCACGGAAGCAGCGTTAGGATCATGCTCAGCCTGCGAAATCATATCTGCGGCCACCAAGGTAGCATTGGCGCTTTGATCGGCGATAATTCCGATCTCCGTGGGGCCGGCTTCGGCATCGATTCCGCAAACTGCGCGCACTAGTCGTTTCGCAGCCGCCACATAAATATTCCCCGGTCCGGTAATCACATCTACTGGCTGGCAAAGCGGATCGGGATCTACGCCCTCTTCCCCGCTAGCCCCATAGGCAAACATGGCGATCGCTTGCGCCCCGCCCACCGCGTAAACCTCTTTAACTCCGAGCAGCTGACAGGCAGCTAAAATAGTGGGATGTACCTTGCCCCCGAAACGAGTTTGCGGCGGGGAAGCTACTGCAATCTGGCTTACTCCGGCCTCCTGGGCGGTTACTACATTCATGATTACCGAGGACGGATAGACAGCTAACCCGCCAGGAACGTAAAGACCTACCCGCTCAACTGGGATCCAACGCTGCCTAACGATCCCGCCAGGCATTATTTCGGTCACTCGCTCACTGGGAACCTGAGCGCGATGACCGGCGCGATTGTGGGCGATAGAAATATCCATCGCTTCACGTACGGCAGGATCTAGCTGTTCCAACGCTTGGGCGAGCTCTTCAGCTGGCACGCGCAGATTCTTTGGCCTAACCCCATCGAACTGTTCAGACAGCTCCCGCAGGGCAGCGGCGCCGCGCGTTTTCACCGCCTGCATAACGGGAAGGATTTTTTCTGCCGCGTCCTCAATATTCATTTGGGCGCGAGGTAGCGCCTGCCGCAGTTCCATCCCGGTAGGCATGGTCGTGCGGAAATCAGTAATTGACAGCATGGGGATATGTTATTAGTTTTGCGAAAATAAACCGCAGACTAGTCCAGTAAATAAAACCTATTGACTTATATAGTGAAATTACTTCCGGTGCTTCTTCTGCAAGTTACGCATTACCCAATCCCGGAAACCGCGATAGGTCAAGTACAGGAGTACCGCACTGACCAGCCACAGCACCCAGGGATACCAGCCAGGAATCGGGGACACCAGATATAGGGAGGCAGCTACCACGATCAGCCCAGCTAAGAAGCCACAAACCACCCCCAGCAGGGTGCTGGTAAGGAAGGCGTTCGACTTTTCTTGGGCGTCCCCTTGATACCAAGTCACCAGAATCAGGGCGATCACCATCGCGATCAGCGAACCGATCCGCAGCCCCATCGACATTCCGAAACCGTTGAAAACCATTACTCCGGCCAAGGACAAGGCCATCAAGGCATCCAACCACCACGGTGTCAAGGCCTGCTGCTGCAAAGATTGCTGAATCTCTGCAGCAGAGACCCGGGAATCATCTTCCGCACTTACGCTTCCCGCACCGGTTTTAGCCGGCAGGGCGTCCTCATTCGCGGACGCGGGAAGCGGATCCTCACTGGCAGCCTGCGGAACCGCTGCCTCTTCAGAAAGCGGAGCTGTTTGCGCCTGCACAGGTTGCACCGGTGCTGCCGCCTGCGGGAACTGCTGATTATATTGGGGAACCTCTGGCGCCTTGGGTGCACTAGGAGCCGGGAAAGCCGGTTGCGGCTGGGATCCAACCGGCTGGCCGACCGGTTGTGCCTGCTCAGATCTTAGAAAAGGCCAGTTTGCTCCGCTTTGCTGGTCTCCTTGCGGGAATCCGTGCGGTTCGGGGTTGCTCATCTAGCTCCTCCAACGTGCGTCAATAAAGCCATACTGCTAACAGTTTAGTATCATTTATCGCGTGGCAGATAATAACAGCGTGTCTTTACCGACGATTCCAGTGCGAGGAACCATAAAGCTAGGACAGTTCCTGAAGCTAGCGAACCTGGTAGAGGACGGCGCCGAGGCGCGCATGCTCATCCAAGCCGGTGAAGTTACGGTCAATGGCGAGGTAGAAACCCGACGTGGCAGTGCCCTCTCCCCTGGCGATATCGTGCAAATAGATCTGCCCACCGGTACTACCGGAGCCCAAGTCTCCCGTTAATCTTGCCCGCGAATGACGGGTTGGGGGCGGTAAAAGCGCTCCGGGGACCCCGGTGAGCCTTGCTTCGCTCGGCTCAAGCCCCCTCTCGCATCTTTTACCGCCCCCAACCCGTAAGCGGGAGCCATTTCCGCATCACCTTGAAAAAAAGACTATTCAGTGGGTCACCTGTTTGGTGAGTATCCGATGCTCTCAATAATGAATTTTTATTATTTCGGTAAAAATCCGCTGGTGCGCTTTTAGCACCTGCTTGGCGATACTCTTGTTTGGGAGGCGCCCCTTACGTAGGTGATGCCAACGAGCGTGGAAGGAAAAACTTTTCCCCCACGCAAAGGGGGGACAGCTTTGCGAGATTCCCATAAGGTACGCAACTAGCGTGCAGGGGCGGATTTATGCCGCAGGGTAGGCTCCGGGCACTAAATCCGTGAAAATGCCAGAGCATTTTCCGGATTTCGGGGCGGGCGGTAAAATCCGCCCCTGTACGCGGCCGAATGCAGGAGGAAAAAATAATTCCCCGCGCCCGACCCGCACGGTAGATTATTTAGATTATTTCCGCTTTTCTAGACAGTGCAGGCCGAGTAGGGTTTTTAGCTGGCCGGCTAAACCGGAGCCGCGATTTACCCGCAAATCATCACCCAGCTGCACGATAGTTACGCCTTTAGAACCACGCAGATGCATCCGGACTTCGCTTTGTCCCGGACTGGAACCCAGGATGTCTCGCAATTGCTCCGCGATATCTTCGGTAAGGCGATTGGCGGCGATATAGATATTTAACGGACCGTTGGAGACTTGGCTAATATCGGGCAGCGTCATTTCTTGCGCATAGAGGGAAGCTTCTTCGTCTCGAATCCGCACCCGCCCGCGCACACTCACGATTTCATCCGTCACCAAATCTTGGGAGTACTTCTGGTAGGTCTGCGGAAAAAAGAGCACATCGGTGGAACCAGAAATATCTTCGATAGTGGCGATCGCCCACAGGTTCCCGTCTCGCTTGGTGGTTTTACTTTGCACCCCAGTTATCAGGCCACATATTTGAATCATTTGGCCATCCCGGACTCCATCTTCGGTAGAAAGATCCACGATTTCAGTGTCACTATTGTGGGCAAGGATCGTCTCCATCCCCTGTAAGGGGTGGTCAGAAACATAAAGCCCCAACATGTCGCGTTCAAATTTTAGTTTTTGTTGTTTATCCCATTCGGGAAGATCGGGGATTTGCACGGTGAAGGTAACTCCTTCATCGGCATCCATCATCCCGAAGAGATCTTCTTGCCCCATGGCGGCGTTGCGTTTCACGTCGATTACGGAGTCGACGGCCTCGACATGGATAGACTCGAGGGGGCGGCGAGCGTGCCCTAAGGAATCGAAAGCCCCCGCTTTAATCAAGGATTCGACTACTCGTTTATTGCAAACCTCGATGGGCACTTTGTCCAGAAAATCATGGAAGGAAGTGTAGTCGCCTTTTTCTTTGCGCGTTTTAACGATTTCGGCAACCACGTTGACACCGACATTGCGCACCGCCGACAGGCCGAAACGGATAGACTCGCCAACCGCCGTGAAATCCGAGGCGGAGGCATTAACGTCCGGCGGCAGTACCGCAATATTCATACGCCGGCATTCTCGCAGGTAAAGCCCCAGTTTATCTTTGTTGTCTTTGGTGGAGGTCAGCAGCGCCGCCATATACTCGGTGGGATAGTTGGCTTTTAGATACGCCGTCCAATAGGAAACCAGGCCGTAGGCGGCAGAGTGCGATTTATTGAAAGCGTAGGAGGAGAACGGCACCAGGATTTCCCATAGTTTACTGACTGCGTCCTCGGGGTATCCGCGTTCGATCATCCCGTCATGGAAGCGCGAATACTGTTTATCCATCTCCTTTTTCTTTTTCTTGCCCATGGCGCGCCGCAAAATATCTGCCTGCCCCAGGGAATAGCCAGCGACTTTTTGGGCGATTGCCATTACCTGTTCCTGGTAGACGATTAGGCCGTAGGTTTCGTCCAAAATGTCGGCTAGGGCTTCCGACAGTGCGGGATGGATAGGCTCGATTTCTTGGCGTCCATTTTTACGCAAAGCATAGTTGGTGTGCGAGTTCGCCCCCATAGGGCCAGGACGATACAGGGCGCCGACCGCAGAAATATCGGAGAACTCGGTGGGTTTCATTAGCCGCATCAGCGACCGCATCCCCGCCGAATCTAGCTGGAATACCCCCAGGGTTTCCGCCCGGGAAAGTAGCTCATAGGTGGGGCGGTTATCCAGGGGAACTTGCTCTAAATCTAGGGGTTCTTTCCCGTTAGCCACGATATTGTCGAGGGCGTCCGAGATGACGGTCAAGTTTCGCAGCCCCAGGAAGTCCATTTTCAACAGTCCCAAGGTTTCACAGGTGGGATAGTCGAATTGGGTGATAATTGCTCCGTCTGCCAGGCGTTTCATCATCGGCACGATATCGGTTAAATCATGACTGGACATGATGACCGCGCAGGCATGCACTCCCCATTGGCGGGTGATGCCCTCTAGGCCTTGCGCCATTTTAATGACTGGCTTTACTTCGCCTGCGTTATCGGAAACGTATTGGCGAAACTCGCTGGCTTCCCCGTAGCGCGGATGCTTCTCATCGTAGATTCCCGAGAGCGGGATATCTTTACCCATAATCGCAGGCGGCATTTTCTTGGTGAGCTGATCGCCTAGCGCATAGGGTTTATCCATGATCCGGCAGGAGTCTTTTAAGGCCTGTTTGGCTTTGATTTTCCCGTAGGTGACTACCTGCGCGACCCGGTCTTTCCCGTATTTTTCGGTCACGTAATCGATTACTTCTCCGCGCCGGCGCTCATCGAAGTCTACGTCAATATCGGGCATGGATACCCGTTCGGGGTTGAGGAAACGTTCGAACATTAACCCATGTTCGAGGGGGTCAAGTTCGGTAATCCCCATCGCGTAGGCCACTATGGATCCGGCTCCCGATCCGCGCCCCGGCCCCACCCGGATTCCTTGCGCTTTCGCCCAGTTAATATAGTCGGCTACCACCAGGAAGTATCCGGGGAATCCCATCTGGGTGATGATCCCGCATTCATAGTCGGCTTGTTTTTGGGATTTTTCGGGGATGCCTTGCGGGTAACGCCGGTGCAGGCCACGTTGGACTTCTTTTACAAACCAGCTGGTGGTGTCTTCGCCGGCAGGCACTTCAAACTGGGGCATATAGTCGGCACCCTCGGCAGTGGTTTTGAAATGCACTTCGCACATTTCCGCGATTTTCAGGGTGTTATCGCAGGCTTCAGGGAATTCGGAGAAGAGTTCGCGCATTTGCTCTGCTGTTTTTAGGTAATACCCGGAGCCTTCGAAACGGAAGCGGTCAGCATCGTTGAGACGCGAGCCTGAGTTGATACACAGCAGAGCATCTTGGGTGGGTTGGTCACTTTCGAGGACGTAGTGGGAGTCGTTGGTAGCCACCAGGGGGGCATCGATAACTTTTGCCAGTTTTAGCAGCTCGTTGCGCACCCGCCGTTCGATTCGCAGCCCGTGATCCATCAGTTCGATAAAGAAGTTTTCTTTACCGAAAATGTCTTGTAGTTCCCCTGCGGCTTTTTTGGCTTCTTCCCACTGTCCTAGGCGCAGGCGGGTTTGGATTTCTCCCGAGGGGCATCCGCTGGTGCCAATCAGCCCGGTGGAATACCGTTCCAGCAGGTCTCGGTCGGCGCGTGGCCATTTTTGCATCTGTCCATCGATGGAGGCGAGCGAGCCTAAGCGGAACAGATTGTGCATCCCCTCGGTGGTGCGCGATAGCAGGGTCATATGGGTGTAGGCACCGCGGGCAGATACGTCGTCTGCCCGCTGGCTTTCTTCTCCCCAACGCTGCCGGGTCTGGTCAAAACGGGAGGTACCGGGGGTGATATAGGCTTCGAGGCCAACTATGGGTTTAATTCCTGCTTTGCGGGCAGCAGCATAGAACTCGTAGGCGCCAAAAAGATAGCCATGGTCGGTGATGGCTACGGCTGGTTGGCCGATTTCTACCGCCCGCTCCACTAGTTTTCCGATCCGGGCGGCACCATCCAACATGGAATAGTCAGTGTGAACATGAAGATGAACAAAATCATTCGCTGGCGCCATGTCCCCCAGTTTAGCTTGGCGCCAACTTTGTTTCTTCTACGTGTGAAACTGCTCCCAATGCCGGTATTGGTTTCGCGAGGACGCACCTGGCGGGTTAAAGTTTATTCGTTGCGTTTAGCAGCGATGCGCCACTAGCTCAACTGGCTAGAGCATCTGACTCTTAATCAGAGGGTTCGGGGTTCGAGTCCCCGGTGGCGTACGAAAGTCATTTTGGCTTTTACCTGCGCCACTAGCTCAACTGGCTAGAGCATCTGACTCTTAATCAGAGGGTTCGGGGTTCGAGTCCCCGGTGGCGTACCGAAGTTTTTGCCACGGCGGGAGTTCCTCGTCCCCCCTCTGCCGATAACTAATCGATTCCCAGTTCTTTGCGCAACCGCGCCACATGGCCTTTGGCGCGTACCCGATATTTCGCTAACACCACTTTTCCATCTTTGCCTACTACTACGGTGGTGCGGATTGTTTTTTGGACAGTTTTAGATTACCGCCTCGTAGTGGTGTCTGTATTGCTTTATGGTTTATCTCCTTATCCCGGATTTTTTACTGTTTTAGGGACGAGGGTAAGGCCAACGACAGCCGCGATAATGATGGCTGGTAGAATCCATGTCCAGTCTGGGGAAATGCTTTCGGGTACTGCGCGACCGGCAACAACTGGTCTTAGCATTATTCGGCCGATAAGCGAACCAGCCACCACTGCGGCTAGATAGGGGGCTATTTGAGTTAAACGTATGACGGCTAGTTTATGAGGCGGGTAACCGTAATCTCTCAGGGTGCTAACTAGGGCATGACTGTTTTGGGTAGTGATGGTGGTGCCGATATAGGTAAGTAGTAGGCAGAGAGCAGTTTCGATGGACAGGATTAACCAGTTGATGATGGCTAGGGTTTGACTGTTGGTGCCGAGAGGTTCTGATAAGGCCAGATCGGATGAGAGCTGTTGAGCCACAGATTTGAATTGTTGTTGCCGGTCTGCGGGGTAGTGTGAAAAGTCCGGGATGTATAGGCGTCTTTCTACCCCGATAGTGAATCCTTTATTGCTAAAGATTGGGTCTTGAGGGTTAGCTACCCAGCCAGGTAATTCTGCATAGTCGAGACGTTCGTCTACCTTTTTGGGCAGTGTAACGGGAACGGTTTCTTCTGGGTTATCCAGATTGGGGCCAAAAATAACCAGGGCGTATTCGGCAGAGTCTTGGGTGTCGGCGAGTTCTGGAGAGATTTTTCCGGTTAGCTCTTTACCGTTTTCGGATAGGACAAAGCCCACCAGTGTCATCCACTGGTTACACCTGTCGCTATTGGAGTTTTGATGGATGCAGGCTGCGTAGGCACCTTCTGCTACGCGCAAAGAGTGTTCTGATTTTTCCGGGAACCCAAACATGATGGCATGGGTCATGATCTGCGGGAAACGAGTTTTCAGATAGGTCACGTCTGCATCGTTAATAAACGAAACGGTGAGGTAGCTGTCAGCGTTAGGTTTACCGACGGTGAGGGCTCTTTGCTGCATGGTAGCGTTAGTGGCCCCGAGAGTGGCGAGGGTGCAAAGCAGACAGATAATTGGCCCGAGAATAAAACTATGTACGCTAGCGCGGTAGGCGGCTAGGCGTAAAGGGGATTTATGGACGTAGAAGGGTAGCGCACATCCGAGTAGTGCAACCCCGATCCCGATTGTGGCTAGCGCAATGTAATACAAGACAGCGACATTTGAACTAGTTAAGAAGCTGCATAAAACTCCCACACCTAGCAACGCGAGACCTGCGATAAGCTCGGCTTTTAACTCGCGATTACTAGATTTAGATGCCCTAGTTTTAATTGAACGATAAGCGCTTAAATAAAGTGCAAGCACATATACCGCTAGTGCGCTCACGAAATAAACGACTAGTTCGAGTAAAGCCCGATAATCGCCGCTTAGCGATACCGCATCCCAAACTTGTTCAAAACGAAGCGCAATCTGATCTCGCCAGGTAAATAGCGCCAAATAACCGCCTAAAGCTCCAAGAAGAACCCCGCTAAACAGGGACAAGAAAAGAGGCACGAGACTATGCAAGCTTGTTTTCAGGTTGCTAAAACCGGCTGCCAGGAGTGCCTGCCGCAATTTTGCAGTAGACCGTCGAAATGCTAAAAATCCTAGCAGTAGTACAATCCCGACAGTTGCGTGCAATAGATGGGAGATAATCAGAGCGTTAGCAATAAATCCCTGCTCTGCTGATTCCTGTGCATAGCGAATCGCGTAATCTAGCGAGACTTTACGCAATTCTCCGCGATCAAAGAGTGGTCGATAATTTGAATTAGCTATATCGGTGTTAGTGACCCAGTTGGTGACGTTAGCCGAGTCGGTTGAGGAGTCCAGGCGGGTTGATATATAGACTTCTGACCGGCGCGCTGGTAAAACACTAATGCCCACTACCTCAAAGCGCCTACCATCACAGTTAATCTCACCTCTCAGCCCAATATGGCTGCGCGCGGCAAGGGACTGGGAAATTTCTACTTCATTATTTGTGGTGGCGCGTTTTCCTGTCAGTAAGCGTCCATAATCAAAGCCGGCTCCGGAGCGCTTCCACTCCGCATCTGCGCTACTCTCACCGTAGTCAAGCTTACAGGTGGTGGTGATAACCGGCACCAGATTTTGACCAGAGGTCGCGGAGTTTAACAGTTGTTTGGCATTTTGGGTGGTAGCCCCGATACGGTAGGCAAACCCTCCATATGTGACTCGCGTATCCTCGGCTACCGTTTGACGATAAACAGTGGCGATATTATTCAAAAAAATCGCGGTGAAAGACAGCGCAAGCAGACAAACAAAAAAGCCTACCACTAGCTTGAGGTTCGCTTTTACGCAGCCCCAGGTTAGACGCCATCCCATAATCTCACCTCAGTAGGCTGTCGCAGGCGCGAGCTGTTTTTCACGCAAGCGATAATCGTTCACTTCCACTACCCGGTCAGCAAGCGCGGCTAAAGCAGGATCATGCGTGACTACCACTAAACAAACGTTTAACTCATGCGACAATTCACGCAGTAGAATACCGATTTCATGAGAGTTTTTCTCATCCAAAGCCCCGGTAGGTTCGTCTGCGAGCAAGACTTGTGGAGAATTAATCAAAGCCCGCGCAATTGCTACTCGCTGCGCTTCGCCTCCCGATAGATTACCTACCGGATACTCCGCTAAGTCTTTAACCCCAAGACGCTCTAAATACTCCAAAGCTAAAAGCGGATGGCTACGTAAGCTACCGGCTGCCTGCTGTGCTAGGCGCACGTTATCCACAGCACTCAAAAAGGACACCAGTCGATAATCTTGATAAATCCGAGCCAACAAGCGTGAACGTAGCTCGCGTCGTGAATACGATTCGACGGGACGCCCAGCTAGCATAATCGTTCCGTGATTGAGAGCAAGGGAACCATCTAGCAAACTCAACAGAGTGGTTTTACCCGAGCCAGACGGTCCCATCACCGCATGAAACATTCCCGCGTCAAAAGACGCAGTCATCTCGTCGAAAATGACCCGATCAACCCTAGCTCCTGGAAACTTAAACGAAACCTCAGAGCAAGAAATCATCGTGTTCATCTGTGTTACTCTTTTTACGTCGTTGTAATGGGTCAAAAAGTGACCAAACCCATTTTCATTTCAGAATTTGCTTTTACACCTGCAGTTGCGTCAAGGGATTTTAGCCCACGTTGTAAGGAGGTGAAAGCACGTGTCTGATAGCTCGCTTGGCCTGCGTATTCGTCTGGGGGGGGTGAGCGAGAGTTTAAGAGCTCGATCACGGATATTAACCGCTCCATGCGAGTACTGGGTTTTCAACTCAAGCAGCTGGCTTGTTCCTCCAGGTCTGTAGAGACCTGAGCGTAAGCTGCTACTTTCCGTTTGAACAATGGGGTACAGTCGGTAACGTTGTGGCCTGGTTTTTGGTAGCGGGTATAGCGGTAACGCTGCGCGCGTTCTTTGGGTTCATTATGAACAATATTGGCTTGGGGTTAGCTATCGGCACCGGAGTTGGGATCGCGCTGAATATCGCTTAAGTTCTCAGAGGGTTCGGGCATCACCTCACCAGCAAGCACCGCGCCCGCGCCAACATCTGCGCCCTCGAAATCGAACGGGCTCGCTAGCGGATCTTCCAGGCGAGTCGCAATCAGACCCTTAGCGAGTTTCTCATTGACCGGGTCTGGTTTCGCGCCAGCCCTCACGCGCCGCCCACCGCGATTGGTTCCGTCTTTCGCCATGAAATCTCGCCTCCTTCCAGGCGGTTAGCCCGGTAATGGAGGGCTTGCGGGTTAACACCCTGTTTGATTCGGTCTTTTTGCGTACGGTTAACCCCGCCCGCTGAGGAGCAAGACCTTCGTAGAGATCCGCGCCCCAATCAGGTATTAACCCTAAAGTTCCCCCTCGCCTTCTACCGAGAGCTAATCGATTCCCAGTTCTTTGCGCAACCGCGCCACATGGCCTTTGGCACGTACCCGATATTTCGCTAACACTACTTTTCCGTCTTTACCGACGACTACAGTCGTGCGGATTACTCCTTTTACCAGGCGCCCGTAGGAGTTCTTTTCCCCGTAGGCACCCCAGGCGCTCATTACTTCGCGTTCTGGATCGGAGGCTAGCGGAAAGTTTAGCTCTTGCTTGTCCCGAAATTTTTCCAAGGCTGGCATTTTATCGGGGCTGATCCCCACCACTGCGTATCCGGCTGACTTTAGTGAGTTCAAAGAGTCGCGGAAATCGCAGGCCTCAGTGGTACAGCCTGGGGTGGAAGCCTTGGGATAGAAATAAACAACGGCTCCTTTTTCGGATTCTTCTAAGAGTCCTTGCAGACTCACTTCCGAGCCTTGATCAGTGGGCAAGGTGAAATCTGGAGCCTTTTGACCGGCGGTTAACTCTGACATGGACACTCCCTCTTAAATAGTTAAACGTAGAGATACTAGCGCCTGGGCGCTGTATGTGTTTAACTCTACCATTTTATTTAAGCTGGTCAGAGCCGATATAGCTGGTACGCGAGGCGGGACTTGAACCCGCACGTCGTAAGACACTAGAACCTAAATCTAGCGCGTCTACCAATTCCGCCACTCGCGCTGGCTTGAATATATTAACCTAAGGAGTGCTGCCCTTTCCAGTCCCAGAATTGGCTATTGCCCTTTTTCCTGCCGAAACGCCTCTTCGATAGTTGCCTCACAGATTGCGCGATCTCCGGCATAGACCACCAGGGATTGTCCGGAGGCGACCGCGCGGGTGGGGTTAAGCAGCTGGGCTCGCAAGGTGCCTTCTGCCTCTAGGTAGACTTTCGCCGGTGCTTCGCTCCCGTGGGCGCGATACTGCAAAGTTACTTCTGCCTGCCCGGATAGCGCCGGATCATCTGGCTCAGTCAGTAATACCGCGCCGGTGGCGATGATTCCATCTACGCTCAGTAGCTCGCTGGCACCGACGACTACCGTATTGGTTTTCATATCGGTACCGAGCACGTAGCGGGGACGTCCATCGGCAGCTGGCCGCCCCAGGTTTAGTCCTTTGCGTTGCCCGATAGTGTACTGGTAGGCGCCCGAGTGGGTTCCGACTTCCTTACCCTCTGTGTCTACGATTTTTCCGGCTTTGCTGCCCAGGTGAGAACGCAAAAATCCGCGAGTGTCCCCATCAGCGATAAAGCAAATATCGTAGGAATCTGGTTTGGCGGACATGGGCAGGCCGCGCCGTTCGGCTTCTGCGCGCACTTGGCTTTTCGATTCATACTCCCCTAGCGGGAATATCACTTTCTCGAGAGCTTCCCGCCCCATTACCGCCAATACGTAGGATTGGTCTTTTTTGATACATTTGGCGCGGTGTAGCTCCACTCCGTCCGGTCCGTTCAATACGCGCGCGTAATGTCCGGTACACACGGCATCGAATCCCAGGGCATCGGCGCGGGTAGCAAGTTCCCTAAATTTTACGAACTCGTTACAGCGCACGCACGGGTTAGGGGTACGTCCCTGGCGGTATTCATTCAGGAAATCTTCGACTACGGTTACTTCAAAGGTTTCTGCCATATCCCACACGTAGAAGGGTATCCCCAGCATGGAGGCGGCGAGGCGGGCATCGGAGGCATCTTCTACCGTGCAGCATCCGCGCGAGCCGCAACGGTTTTGGGTCTGGTTAGCGCTTAGCGCCATGTGTACGGCGGTAACGTCGTGTCCGGCCTCTTTAGCGAGGGCGGCGGCGACCGCGGAGTCTACTCCCCCAGACAGGGCTGCTAATACTTTCATTTATTTCCTCTCCCGCTCTGCTAGTTTCCGGGAGGCACTTAGGGCGCCCGGTAGTGCCTGCAATAACCGGTCTATGTCTTCGCGGCGCGTAGACCATCCGAAGGATATTCGTAAAGATCCGAGGGCGTCCTGTTCGCTGTAGCCTTGCGCCAAGAGTACCGGGGAGGGGCGAGCTACCCCGGTGTGACAAGCCGACCCGGCAGAAGCGCAGATTCCCGCCTGATCCAGGGCAAATAGCAGCCCTTCTGCTTCTGCGCCCTCAAGCGCAAACTGGACTATTCCGGGTACTGCCGGGGCGTCGCTAGCTAGTTTTACTCCCGGTATTGCTAGCGCTCCTTGTAATAGTTTTTCGCGTAACTGCTGGTGGCGCCGGGTAGTTTCTGCTAGTTCCTGCTGGGCGGCTGTGAAGGCGGCTGCTGCCCCGGCGGCGGCGATCACGTCTTGAGTGCCAGCCCGCAGCGCCCGTTCTTGGCCGCCTCCGCGCCGGTCACTCGCGATTTTTACTTCCCGGCGCGCCAACAATACCCCCAGTGCTGCTGGCCCGCCCACTTTGTGGCAGGCTAGCGAAATGGCATCTACCGGAGAGTCGGCAAAGTTTATTTCTTGGCGCCCGGCGGCGGCAATCGCGTCAGTGTGAATAGCGAACTGGCTATCACGGCCACTATCGGCGTTTTTATTAGAAGCCGAACCGTCTGCCTGCCGCGCCCTCGTATCTGCTACTGCTTTTTCGCGCAGCAAGTGGCACAGCTCGGCAAGAGGCTGCACTACTCCGTTTTCGTTACACACGCTCATCACGGATACCGCCGCTATTTGGGTGGTGTCCAGGGCGGATACGGCTGCTAGCTCGACTACCCCGCCGGCATCTACCGGCAATACCTGCACCTGGAAGCCGGCATCCTGTAAATCACGGGCATTTAGCCCAACGGCATCATGTTCTACCTGGCTAATCACTATTTTGGTGCGGTGGGGATCTTGGCGGCGTGCTGCCTTAGCCAGGCCGCGCAAGGCAAGGGCGCAAGAATCAGTGCCGCCCCCGGTGAAAATAACTTCTGCCGGTTCGGCTCCCAGCGCCCTCGCTACCTGGGCGCGCGCAGTTTCTAGGAGCGCGGCCGCTTTACGTCCCGCCGCATGCGCAGAAGACGGGTTAGCCCCGATCCCAGAAAGCGTAGCCACTGCCTCATTCATCGCCGCTAACGCTTCGGGGCGTAGCGGCTCGGAGGCCGCGTTATCGAGGTAGGTTAGCTGCACTATGCGTCCAGCGGTTTGATTCTAGAGAGGGCATCTGGAACCACCGTGAACAGGTCGCCAACTACCCCAAAGTCTGCCATTTCAAAAATGCGTGCCTCAGGATCATCGCAGATCGCCACGATTTTCTTGGCGCCGCGAATCCCGCACACATGGTGGTGATCCCCAGAAATCCCCATCCCGATATAGAGGTTGGGGGCAACGCTAATCCCGGATTGTCCGATTTGGGCGGCACGGTCAATCCAGCCTTGCTCGCAGGCAACGCGCGTGGCGCCGACGGAGCCTCCCAGCACCTCGGCTAACTGTTCGGCTGGCTCAAAATCGCCATTAACGCCGCGACCAGCACATACTACTACTGGCGCTTCGGTTAGTCCCGCGTGTGAAGATCCGGTGTCTTCCTTAGAGACTACTTGGATCCGTTTTGTGGATTCGCGTAGCTGAACCGGCAGATTCTCGGTCTCTACTTCGCCGACTTCCGCTGCCGGAACTGCAGAAAGTGCCGTAGTCCGCATGGCCACGATCGGGATGCCCCGGCGAATATAGTAGCTGGTTTCCCAGGTGCCATCGAGTACGGATTTACCGGCAACCAGTTTTCCGTCAGCTACTTTCAGACTGGTCACGTCTACGCTGGCTCCGGAACCTAAAACAATCGCGCTCTGGGCAGCTCCGTCACGTCCCCAGGAGGTGGAAGGCAGCAGCACCGCCCCAAAATCTCCGGTATGAACCGCCGAAACCACCAGGTCAGCCAAGATGGCTCCTACCTGCCAAGTTCCGGTTTCTTCCGGATCAAAATAGCGCACTGCCGCTACCCCGACCTGGGAAAAATGGTGCGGGGCAATAGAGGAGGGCGCGAGCGCCACTACTTTGCCGTCCGTGATTTCGCGCGCCAGGGTAATCAGGCGCGCGGCCGCTACCGATAAATGTTGTGGCCGAGCCGCATCCGGGTGGGCAAAAACTAGGACGTCTTTTGCTATTTTTTCGCTCACGATTTCCTCCTACTTCTTCTGCGCGAAACCGGATTCAACCAGGTAGTTCGCTAATGCTTCGCCCGCGTTTGCCGAGTCGGTAACAATCGTTCCCTGGTTCTTTTCTTGGCTATAAAGCTGGGCATCCAACACTTCGGTGCCAGAATCTGCTGCCCCTACTTCTTCCGGGCTAAGCTCTAGCTGCGCCAAGTCCCATTGCTCTACCGGTTTCTTCTTTGCCGCCAACATTTCTTTAAATCCGGGATAGTGTGGCCGGTTGGCTTCATCATTTACCGAAAGCACCAGGGGATATTCTGCCCGTAAAGTCAAAGCCGTGCTCACCTGATAACTGGTGGCTTCCACGGCATCGGCGCTGAAATCTACCTGGGAGGCATCGGTAATCACCGGTAGCTGCAGGGTAGCCGCCAGTGCTCCCGGCAGCATCGAAGTCATCCCATCGAGGGAGGAGGTTCCACAAACCACCAAATCCACGTCCCCGATTTTTTGGATTGCCCGCGCTAGCACCCGGGCAGTCACGGTTACATCCGAGCCCGCCAAGGCCGGATCGCAGAGGTGATAAGCCCGGTCTGCCCCCATTTGGAGGGCGCGCAGCAGGGCTTTCTTTGCCCCCTCCGGCCCCATAGTAAGGGCAATAATCTCGGCTTCCGGTACTGCCGCCTTCGCGCTGAGCGCCGCCTCAATGGCGTTTTCGTCCAGGTCGTTCAGAGTATCTTCTTCTCCGCGCACCACGTGACCGTTTTCGATTCGCCGCTCAGATTGCGGGTTGGGTACATGTTTTACAGTTACGACAATCCTCATACTTCTACCTTGCCACAAGCTTTCCCAGTGAAAAAGTGAGAAGCCCTACCCCTTAGCTAAGGGAGTAAAATAACCATCTGTCTAAGCCCCAGCTAACTAGCGGAATAGCTCTATCGAACCCCAGCCGATAGGATTGGCTACGTGTCAAGACCAGTAATAGACGACTTTTTTAGGCCGTCCAGCCCCTATGTACATGACGGTGCCGCTGATACGACCCGCCTGGGGGTGCACCTAGAAGGCAACGGGGTGGATATCGCGGTGGTAGCCCCGAATGCCTCGGCAGTGGAAATCTGTTTTTTTACTTCTGCGGAACCAACCGCTCCCGAAACTCGTTATCGTCTCTTAGGTCCGGTGGATGGTATCTGGCATGGCCATGTTTCCGGGGTATTAGCCGGCACCTACTATGGTCTTCGCACCTGGGGCGCTTGGAATCCAGAACGCGGACACGTTTTTAATCCCTATAAACTCGCCCTCGACCCCTATGCTCGCGCTATCAGCGGAAACGTACAGCTTTGCAGTCAAACGTACGCCCATAAAACCGATGATCAGCTCTACCCGCTGCATCCTTTCGAGCTAGACCCCACCAACTCGGCTCCCTATACCGTGCGCGGAGTGGTCACCGGTAAAGAGTTTGACGTAGCGCCTGGCCCGGCCACCCCTTGGGAAAACACCGTTATTTACGAGGCACACGTCAAAGGACTTACCAAACAACTTCCGGGAGTACCCGAAGAGCTACGAGGCACCTATGCGGGACTGGCACACCCGGCCACTATCGCCTACTTAAAAGATTTAGGGATCACCGCAGTCGAACTATTGCCGGTACACGCGAAACTATCGGAAGCGTTCCTAAACGAGCGAGGCTTAAGTAACTATTGGGGGTACTCCACCCTGTCCTATTTCGCGCCCGAGCCATCCTATGCTACTAAGAATGCCCGTATGCTCGGGCCAACGGCAGTATTAGATGAGTTCCGAGGCATGGTTTCGATCCTGCACCAAAACGGAATCGAACTGCTGCTCGACGTGGTTTATAACCATACTTGCGAGGGCGGAGGCGACGGTCAGGCACTGTCTTGGCGCGCCCTCGATAATGCTATGTATTATCGCCTGGATTCCCAAGGTGGCAGTATCGACTATTCTGGTTGCGGCAATACTTTAGATACTTCGCATCCGCGAGTGATCCAAATGATCATGGATTCTTTACGGTATTGGGCAGGCGATGTGGGAGTCGACGGCTTCCGTTTTGACCTGGGTGTTACCTGCGGGAGGGGCGAGGAACATTTCACTCGTTTCCATCCTTTCTTCCAGGCCTGCCTAGATGATCCGGTGTTGCGAACCAAGAAAATGATCGCCGAGCCTTGGGATGTCGGGCCTGACGGTTGGCGCACCAGTGATTTTCCGTTACCTTTCTCTACTTGGAATGATCGCTATCGCGACAGCGTCCGCGGTTTTTGGATTGCTGATGGGCGCGCCCAGTCGCGGGGAGAATCTCGCGGTGCTCCCCCCCTTGAACTAGCTTCCCGGCTTTCTGGTTCCCAAGACATGTATGGGGTTGGGGATATCCCGGCTGTGCGCCCTCCCCGCTGCTCGATTAACTTCGTAACCGCTCACGACGGCTTCACCTTGGGGGATTTGGTTAGCTTCGACCATAAACATAACGAAGAGAACCTGGAGAATAACCGGGACGGATCCCCCAATAACCTGTCTTGGAATCACGGTAGTGAAGGGCGCGCCTTCCAACTTGGTATTGAAAAGGAACTGGCTTTAGATGGCGACTCTCCACTGGCAGAACTGCTAAACGCCCGGGTACGGTCTGCGCTTAACCTGTTTACCACCATATTTATTTCTGCAGGTACCCCGATGATTTTGGCTGGTGACGAGTTTGCCCGCACGCAAGGGGGCAACAATAACGCCTATTGCCAAGACAATGAAACTACCTGGCTGAACTGGGAACTGGCGGATTGGCAAAAAGATTTTTATGTGGCAGTACGAAAGCTGATTACCCTGCGGCGCGAACATCCAGTTTTCCGGCCTAAGAACTACCTGACCGGCCAGCGTCATCCGGGTGATAGCATCCCTGATCTTTCCTGGTATAACCAGGTGGGACTGTTAATGGGTGACCGAGCCTGGCATGATCCGGCCAGCCGAGTTTTCCAAATGCTGCGTTCGGGACGCCCCTACGGGGATCAGGATTTGCTAGCGGTTTTCAATGGAACACTCGACCCTAAGCATGTGCGCCTAGCTCCGGGACGAGGAACCGCCTATCACGAAATCTGGGATTCTGCGGTTTGCGAACCGGAAGAGGAAGCTCCCCCCTTCAACCTTGCCGGTGACGATGTCTTCCTGGAGCCGTTATCCATCAAACTGTTCCTAGCCGACTCCAGCGGGGATTAGCCCACATCTTGTAGCTTTCGCATATGGAACGCGGGGGCGAGGCACGCTTTTCAATCCTTGACTTAGAATATCGGAAACCCACTGTCTAGCCGATGCTGATACTTCTCATATCTTATTTCTTATGCCCACCGCGCCTGCTCGGATAAAATCTCTCCCCCGCGTAACTAGAAGTATTTTCGTAGTACATTGTTAGCAAGGTTTACAAGTGCCGAACCAGGGAGGATGAATATGGGTAAAGCAGTGAATTCTGTGCCAACAGTGGTTCGGTTACCGGTAGATTTAGTGAAGCGTTATGACGATCTGGCTAAGAATACTGGACACAGCCGCAACTATTACTTCACGAAAGCACTCGAGGAATCAATACCGAATCTCGAATACCAGTATGGGCTCCTCAAAAAAGTTGACGAGTACCGAGCAGGACAACTGGACACTATATCGATTGACCAGCTACAAGATCACCTTTGCTTGTGAGAATAAGTTGCTGATCAAATCGGAAGAATCCCTGCACAATAGGCAAATTTCTGCCGGTGTGTATATCGCGGGGGCGAGATTTTTCCTCCTGCCCAAGAATTTGGAAAACGTCGCGGCGTTTTCCAAATTCTTATGCCCACCGCACCCACTCGGATAAAATCTCTCCCCCGCGCGAACGTATAAATATCTGTCTTGAAGTAGATCACCGGCGGCAAGTTTATCGCTAGGCGGTTACTAACTTTGTACTATAGAGGGCGAGGCTGCGATTATCGGGAGGTCCATCTTGCAAGCTGCAACAGCGCAAACACCAATCCCCGAAAGCGCCAGCAGCACCCCCAAAAACGAGGTAACCGCATGAGCCGCATAGCAGACCTAATCTCCCACCACTGCCCCAACGGCGTGGATTACTTGCGTATATCCGACCTGGGTGACTTTATTTCAGGTTTGAAGGGCAAGACCAAAGCAGACTTTGCAGATGGTAATGCGAAATTCGTTTCATATAAAAATGTTTTCGATAATATCGAAGTCGATTTTTCAGATCTTAAATCTGTAAAAATCAATGTTGGAGAACGCCAGACGAGTCTACGAAGAGGGGATTTAATTTTTACATCCTCCTCAGAAAATTTAGATGAGTCCGGGATGACCTCGGTTGTGACCACAGATTTAAAGGAAGACATTTTTCTAAATAGCTTCTGCTTTTTTGTGCATCTCCCAGAGAGCATTAAACCGGAATTTGCTAAGTATTTATTCCGTTCTACAGGCATGCGAAAACAGATAATAAAATGTGCGAATGGTGTAACTAGATACAATATTTCTAAAAAAGCTCTTGCAAAAATAAAATTTCCGGTGCCGCCACTGGAAGTGCAAAATGAGATCGTACGGATTTTAGATTCTTTTACGGAGCTAGAAGCGGAGCTAGAAGCGGAGCTAGAAGCTCGTCGCAAGCAGTACGAGTACTACCGCGACTCGCTTTTGAAGAACGTTCGCAATTCGGAGGAAAAATCCATTGCGGATCTCATTATTGATGTTAAATCTGGGAAAAGTAAAAAATCAGACTGGGCAGAGGATGGATTATTTCCTTTATTTGGGTCAACCGGAAAAATCGCTACAACGAATCGGTCTCTTTATTCAGGGTCGGCAATACTAATCGCTCGTGTGGGCGCATATGCAGGGAAGGTTTATGTAGTAGATGGTGATTACGGAGTTAGCGACAATGCGTTGATAATGCATCCAAATCCCAGTTGGAATCTGCGTTATGCTTTTCACCAACTTACTGCAATTAATTTACGCAATCTAGCTAAAGGAGGGGGACAACCTTTGGTAACTGGTGGTGATCTAAAAAAGATGGTTATTAAAGTGCCGCCTTTGTCGGAGCAGGAACGGATTGTTGCGATTCTGGATAAGTTCGATGCTTTGGTAAATGATCTTTCTTCTGGGCTGCCGGCAGAAATCGAAGCTCGACGCAAACAGTATGAGTATTACCGCGACCAACTCCTAACCTTCACCCCCAGCAATTCGCGCCGGTAAAACCTGCCCAGCACTGCTGCGTCATAACGAAAATAGAACATCTAATGGCAAAGGGCTCCTGCCGTTGACCCTCCACTTATCAGGAGAGTGCCGATGACAGGGGCTTTCGTTCACCCCAAGGATTCGCGCAAACATTGACGAAACACAGCACTGCCAACGGCAAAAGACCAGAAGATTTTGGGCTAATGCCCAAATGTGTGTCTTTTCCCGGGCGTGTCGGGGTGGTTTAGCCATTAACCCTTGACCCTAGTATCCGCTATTGCTGGTTGCGGTAGGGCTCTGGTATATTTACCTGTGGACGCATTTCGGTGCTCCACTTCCGAAGCCCGCGATTTCGCGGGCTTTCGTGTTCGTAGCGGGAGGTGACGTGTACGTCGGGTATTTCGATGAGTTTGGGCATAACGGCGCATACGTGAGCCGATTCGACCCGTCCTATAAGACTCACCCAGTATTCGGACTCGGCGGTTTCGTGATCCCATCCCAGAACATTCGCAAGCTGTCTGGTATTTTCCGTTTCGTTAAGGAGCATGGGCTACGTGAAGAAATTGAGGCGAAAGTAATCTCGGCAGGTAAACGCGTGGAGCATTGGGAAAAGAAAGGCTCAGCGTTGCTCACCACGAAGAATATCGAGAAGTATCGGGAAACTCGCCGCCTCATTTTCAGGGTTTTAGACACGCTGGAATCATTGGATGCTCGCGTGGTGTTTTATGGGCAGGAGAAACTGCGCGGTACTCCGAGTGAGGCCCCTGAGACGAACGCTGAGCGTTACGACCATGCGATGAAGCAGCTGATTCAACGAGTGAATTGGGATTTGCCTGATGCTGAGAATCTGTTGATGGTGCTCGACAAACGGGGCGAGAAGGAACGACTGGAGATTTTCGCTGGCGCAGCAGCGTTCATGTTCAGCAGTGAAGATGCTACGAAACTTGTGGAGCCGCCGATGGAGGTGGAGAGTCATCTGTATCAAACGGTTCAATGCGCGGACTGGATATGTGCAATCCTTGGCCGTATCGCTGCATACAAATATGATTCGGATTTTGCTGAATATAAGTGGACACTCAAGTATTTTGGCAACCGGCTCAGTGGGATCACGAGCGAACACTCCAAAATACGCGCCGCAAGCAGCACCACGAAAGACCTCTACCCGAAATTCCTCGGCAACTACGCCACCTGCTACTAGACCGCGAGCCATGCACTCAATCCTGCTGATAAAAACCGCACTCGCATCCGACAGCATCAATCGGTAAACAGTTAGTCCAGGCTGGTAGCTCATGCATTAGGGATCAGATGTCTGCAGCCGTGGTGCCGCTATTGTTGGGTTCGTCAATGACAACCTCTGCGTTAACAGACCACCTGAAAACGAAAAAGATCCCCTTCATATAACTCAAATGTCAAATAATGATTCCGGCAATACCGGTCGAAGAATACCAAGAGCAATAATTACAATCCACACGCGCGGGACTACCATCCGATTGCCAAGGCAACAGAAGATCAACTGCACTCGCAACTAACGGCCGACACACTCTGTTATTTAACTTCATTCCCGAAAACCCGGGTGCAACCAGACCTAGTAACTTCTCTTTTTTACACGGGGATAACCAACAAGAAGAAGACGCTTCGGGTCGCGGCCGGTAAAAGATACGAGAGGGGCTTTTTTCGCGGGGCCAGGCCCGGGGGGCCGACGGATCCTTGACCTGCGTAGCAGGTCACGGGGTCCCCGGAGTGCTTTTACCGAGCCAGACCCGCAACAGGGATCTGATTAATCCGCTTTGGCAAACAAGAAAAGCTGCAGGAGTGCACCCGGTTTTCCGGGAATATCCTTGGCACCGTAGACTGGGAACCATGAGCGATAGCGGCGAGAAACTAGAAAATTCCACCGATGCGGCTTCTTTGAAGCGGGCAGAGCTGAAATCTCAAGAGATTGAGGCAGCGATCGATAAGGATCCGTCTAAGTTCCGGGTACTCACTGGGGATCGCCCCACGGGCGCCCTGCATTTGGGGCATTATTTCGGGACAATTAAGAACCGAGTCACGATCCAGCAGCGCGGGGTGGAAACCTGGATTCTGATCGCGGACTACCAGGTGATTACCGATCGGGAGGGCACTGGCCCGATTCGCGAGCGCGTCCTGAATATGCTGGCAGACTATATTGCTTGCGGCCTAGATCCGGAAAACACCACGATTTTCACGCACTCATCGGTGCCGGCAGCTAACCAGTTAATGTTGCCGTTCCTGTCGTTGGTGACTGAGGCGGAGCTACACCGCAACCCCACAGTGAAGGCAGAGTTGGAGGCGTCGCAGCGGCCGATGTCGGGATTGTTGCTGACTTACCCGGTACATCAGGCGGCCGATATTTTGTTCTGTAAAGCGAACCTGGTGCCGGTGGGTAAAGATCAACTTCCTCACTTGGAGCAGGCGCGGGTGATTTCGGATCGTTTCGAGCGGGTTTTCCGGCGTAAGTCTTCCTTGGAACATCGGGTGTTCCCCCGTCCGGAAGGACTGCTTTCTGGTGATGGCGCCCTGATTTTGGGACTCGATGGCGAAAAAATGTCGAAGTCGCGCGGTAACACGGTGGAACTGGGAATGACCAGTGACGAAACTGCGAAGTTGATTAAACGCGCCAAGACTGATGCGGAGCGCCAGATTACTTATGATCCGGAGAATCGCCCCGAGGTTTCGAACCTGTTGCGCCTGGCCGGCCTGGCTAGTGGACAGGATCCGCGCGCGTTGGCCGAGGAAATCGGAGATCAGGGGGCAGGAAAGCTAAAACAGGTGCTCACCGAGGCTTTAGATGGCGCTCTGTCCCCGATTAGGGCGCGGCGCGCGGAACTATTGGCTGACCCTGGCTATTTGTGGCAGGTACTAGAGCGCGGAAATCAACGCGCCAATGAGGTAGCTGACCAGACCTTGTCAGAGGTTCGCCAGGCGATGAACATGGTTTACTAGCCTCATGCGTGCTTTACGTGGCCTGATCCGGCTAGTGATTACCCTGGTGGTGATTGCCGCTATTGTGGTGGCGGGAACCAATATTTATGTTTGGCAGAAAACCAAAGATCAGATTGTTTCGTTATCTGACGCTAAAGATCAGGATGCCCAGGTGATCTTGGTTTTGGGGGCGGGGGTAAAGCCTAATGGCTCGCCCTCGCCGATGCTTACCCACCGTCTGCAAACTGCTTTGAATCTGTATCAGGCCGGAGCGGCGAAGACAATCTTGATTAGCGGTGATCACGGACAGGTTCACTATGACGAGATCAAGGCGATGCGCCAGTGGCTAATGAAGCATGGGGTTAGCGACCAGGCGATTTATGCTGATCATGCCGGTTTTTCTACCTATGAATCGGCTTATCGCGCGGAAGCGATTTTTTCGGTACAACGCGCGATCGTAGTGACTCAGCCCTATCATCTGCCCCGCGCCCTCTACGATTGTCAAAGCCGCGGTATCGAGGTTTGGGGAGTAGGTGCGGCCGGTAATGCGTATCGGGGGCAAGTAGAACGTAACCTCCGCGAATATTTGGCGCGCACCAAGGATGTTGCTTGGGTGCTTACCGAGCAAAAACCCACCTATCTCGGTCCGAAGATTTCCTTAGACGGCCCGGCCTCGGATACCGATGGTTAAAACCGTTTTTTTCCAAAGAAGCCGTACTTTACGCTCACTTTTATTGCTTGCTGACAGCGGAAAGGACGCGAGGCGCACTACCTCTTGTTAGGCTGGAGGGGAAGCAGTCCGTCTAATAAGGAGACACCATGGCCGGCGATACGCCTCGTTCTCGCAAAACTCGCTCAACTACTAGGTCAGCTGGTCAGGGGGCAAAATCTTCTAAGGTGAGCGCCACCAGTTCCCGTAAAACCGCGGTTCACGCCAAGGCCGCCACCACTACTCCCCCGGCGAGTACCACCGCGAAAGCCAAGACGGCCTCCGCTAGTAAAGCTAAAACTACTACCAGCGCTCCTCCCCGGCGCGCTAGCCGGGCGAAAGCAGCCTCCCCCAAAGCAGCTGCCGCAAAGCCTTTAAACCTTATTTCTCCCGAGGCTCGCCTGGCACGAATCCCGGTCACCGAAGTTGAACCGGTTTTCGAGGACGGGCTGTGGCCCGCCAAAGCAGTCGAGAACGAATCTTTCCCCGTGCGCGCCACGGTGTTCCGGGAAGGCCACGATGCTTTAGGGGCAGAAGTGGTATTGATCGATCCGCAAGGCAAAGAAACTATGCGCTCCCGGATGTACGATGTCGCTCCCGGTTTGGATCGTCTGGAAGCCTGGATTAAACCCACCGGCGTTGGGGACTGGAGTTTTAGGGTCGACACTTTCTGCGACCCCTATCAGACCTGGGCAAAGGAAGCCTCCATTAAGGTGCAGGCAGATCAAGATGTGGAGATGGAGTTTGAGCTAGGCGCCAGGCTTTTTGAACGTGCCGCCGGCGGGGAAGCCGTAAATAATCCCACCCAGCAGGCACCGGATGCCAAGAGCGCCGCTCGCCTCTTGGATGCCGCCAAAGCTATGCGGGATCAGTCGCGTCCGGTGCAAGAGCGTCTGTCGGTGGGGCTTCATTCTTCGATTCGAGGAATCTTCCGGACTCATCCCCTCCGGGATCTGCTGGAGTCTTCCCGCACCTATCCTTTGCGGGTTGACCGCGAACGCGCCCTTTACGGTTCCTGGTACGAGATCTTCCCCCGTTCTATCGGCGCCTATAAAGATCAGGAAGGGCATTGGCATACGGGAACCTTGCGCACTGCCGCCGCTGATTTGCCGCGCATTGCCGCTATGGGGTTCGACGTCGCCTATTTAACTCCGGTTCACCCCATCGGAACTACTTTCCGTAAGGGACGTAATAATTCTTTGGAGGCTACCCCGGAAGATCCCGGCTCACCCTACGGCATCGGCAGCCCCGAGGGGGGACATGACGCTATTCACCCTGATCTGGGCGATTTTGACGATTTTGATTACTTCGTTAAGAAAGCGAAAGGTCTAGGTCTAGAGGTAGCGCTGGATTTGGCGCTGCAATGCTCCCCGGATCATCCCTGGGTAAAGAATCATCCCGAGTGGTTTAAGCACCGCCCGGATGGCACGATTGCCTATGCGGAGAATCCTCCCAAGAAATATCAAGATATTTATCCCCTAGTTTTTGATCAAGACTATCGCGGCTTATATAACGCGGTACGCGACGTGATTCAAAAATGGATTGATCATGGGGTAACGATTTTCCGGGTGGATAATCCCCACACCAAGCCGGTACAGTTCTGGCAAGAAATCTTAGCGGAGTTCCGCAACAAGCATCCCGAAGTGTTGTTCCTGGCGGAGGCGTTTACTCGCCCCGCTATGATGCGCACTTTGGCGCAGGTAGGTTTCCACCAGTCCTATACCTATTTCACTTGGCGCAACACCCGTAAAGAGATTGAAGAATACTTCGACGAGGTGGCTTGGGAATCCAGCCCCTATATGCGGCCTTCTTTCTGGCCGACTACCCACGATATTTTGACCCAGGTCATGGTAGATGGCGGGATCCAGGCTTTCAAAATGCGGGCAGTTTTGGCAGCTACTGGTTCCCCTAACTGGGGTATTTATTCCGGCTATGAACTGATTGAAAATGTGCAGCGTCCCGGCTTTGAGGAGCAAATCGATAACGAAAAGTACGAGTACAAGCCACGTGATTACTCCGGGGAAACCGCGCAAGAAATGATGGGCTTGCTAACTACTTTGAATGGGATTCGCCGCCGTCACCCGGCTTTGCAGCGTCTGCGGAATTTGAAGATTCATGAAACTACCCATCCGGGGGTGGTCTGTTTCTCCCGACACCTAGATGCTTGGGAATCTCCTACCGGGGTGGCTGACACGGTGATTGTGGTAGTCAATCTGGATCCGCACGATACCGCGATTGGCGCCATTCACCTGGATCTGTCGGCGCTAAAGATCAGTGGATCTTCCTCGTCCTGCTTTAAAGTACGCGACGAGCTAGATGGGAAAGTCTACGATTGGGGCTCGGCTAACTATTTCGAGCTCAACCCCTACGATCGTCCTGCCCATATTATGTCTATCGAAGCTTCCTAGACTGCATCATGTAAGAGGAGTATTTGTTGAGCGAAGCCATAACTGAGGAATACGACAACCTGGGCAAACTATTGCTGCCGCGCCGGGATTGCCAGGCGGTTCCCTCCCCTGCGGAAACCCCGAACTGGTATCGCAGCGCCGTTTTCTACGAAGTGCTGATCCAGGCGTTTTCGGATTCTAATGGGGACGGCGTGGGGGATTTCCAGGGGCTGATTTCCCGTCTGGATTACCTGGCCTGGCTGGGAGTGGATTGCCTGTGGCTGCCCCCGTTTTATCCTTCGCCCATGCGCGATGGCGGCTACGATATTAGCGCCTACACCGATGTGAATCCGGCTTTCGGTTCGATGGAAGACTTCACTGCCTTAGTGGAGGCCGCTCACGAGCGCGGCATCCGCATCCTGGTTGATATTGTAGTCAACCACACCTCTGACCAGCATCCTTGGTTCGAAGCTTCCCGCAAGGATCCCGAGGGCGAATACGGGGATTTTTACGTTTGGCGAGACAGCGACCAGGACTACCAAGATGCCCGCATTATTTTTATCGACACCGAAACCTCTAACTGGACCTATGACGAGGTACGCGGACAGTACTATTGGCATCGTTTCTTTTCGCACCAACCGGATTTGAACTTTGAAAATCCGGCGGTGCAAGCGGCAGTAATGAACGTGGTGCGCTACTGGTGCCGCACCGGGGTGGATGGTTTCCGCCTGGACGCGATCCCCTACCTATTTGAAGAAAACAACACCAACTGCGAAAACCTCCCAAAAACTCACTGGTTTGTGAGCGAACTGCGCAAAATGGTGGACGCAGAGTTCCCGGGAACGTTAATGGTGGCCGAAGCCAATCAGCCCCCCTTGGATGTAATTGACTATTTCGGCAGCGAAACCGAACCCGAATGCCATATTTGTTTCCACTTCCCCCTGATGCCTCGGCTGTTTGCGGCGCTGCGCACCGGCTCTTCCAAGGGGCTGCGGCAAATCTTGGCGGAGCTACCGGAGCTGCCGGCGGGTGCCCAATGGGGAACTTTCTTGCGTAACCACGATGAACTCACCCTGGAAATGGTGACTGACCAGGAACGCGAAAACATGTATTCCTGGTATGCACCGGAATCGCGGATGCGGGCAAATGTGGGGATTCGCCGCCGCCTCGCGCCGCTTTTAGGGGGTTCTCGCCGCAAAATAGAACTCGCCCACGCCCTCTTGCTTTCTATGCCTGGTTCTCCCTTCCTCTATTACGGGGACGAAATCGGCATGGGCGACAATATTTGGCTCCCTGACCGGTTCGGAGTGCGCACTCCCATGCAATGGGATACTTCGGCGACCGCTGGCTTTTCTACCGCCGACCCGGAGTCTTTCCTGGTTCCCCTGATTGACTCCCCTGGTTGGGATAACCGCACTATTAACGTGCAAGAATCTCTGGGGCGTCCCACGTCGTTGCTGCACTGGTTGCGCGATGCTATCCATTTGCGCCGCCGCCTGACCTGCTTCGGGCAAGGGGCATTGTCACAGGTAGGCTCAGATCAGGACTCGGTATTGGCCTTTATTCGCCGGGACCAAAACTCCACAGTGCTTTGCATCTACAATCTGGGCGAGGGCGCGGTAGCGGCGCGGCTAACCTTGCCCGGGATGGCCACTTGGTGTTTGCGGGAAGCTTTCGATGGCGGCTGGTTCCCAGCAGTGGGCGCGGATGAAACCGTCACCGTAACTCTGAACCGCCACGGTTTTTATTGGCTAGAGCTTTTTGCTTCTGACCAGGCACAGGACCTGCAAGATAAAGAAAATGAGCCCCCAACCACTACTACCTCTGTTCCGGTGATTGCCCATAGCGCCACCTCGGCAGCTGCCCCACAACCCGACACAGATGCCGAAACTACCGCCTATCCTTACCCGGCGCTAGATTTCTCGGTGTTAAAGGAGAACCAAGATGACCGCTGAGTCCCCCAATAGCCAGCTTAAATGGCCTGGCAGAGACGCTATTATCGACACTATCTGGGAGTATCTGATCCAGCGGCGTTGGTTTCCCTCTAACCTGGAGCGCTCCCAGGTGCGGGTTTTAGATTATCGGGAACTTGAAGATCCAAATTTCCGGCTCTTGATTTTGGAAGCGCAGGGCATCTGGTATCACCTGCCCCTGGCGTTGGTGACAGATTGGAGTGGAGCAGGGATTGCTGGACGCACTTCCTACCCCAAGGAAAATCCCGGATACCTGGTCGACGGCCCCTACTGTCCGGCCTACGTCCGCCATTGGATCCGCTCCACCCATCAAGCTGGCACTTTACCCCTATTACCAGAAGCTGACGATCTACTATCGAACCTGCTAGCTGCCAGTTTGGAAAGCAAAGTTTTATCCGGGGAACAATCTAATACTTCGGTGCTGTTGGGCGGAAAATACCCCACGATTATTAAGTTTTTCCGGGTGCTCGTAACCGGGTCAAACCCGGAGGTGACTGTCCCCCTAGAGTTGGCGCGCACCGGCTGGCAGGGAGTGCCGCAGCCCCGCGGCTACTCGCAGCTTAATCTTTGGGATCAAGACGGCCAACCTCAAGAGGTCACTACCGCAAGTGCGGCGATCTGCCTAGATCAGGCTCAAGATGGTTTCAAGCTGATTTGTTCCCTGGCCGCGAGCGGCGAAGACCCCACGGAGCTAGCTCACCAGCTAGGAGCGTTTACCGCCGATATGCATCGCCACCTTTTGGAGGCCTTTGGGCTGGGCGAGGATCCGGCCTCGGGAACTATGCTCGCTACCCGTTTGCGCAACCAGTATCAGCAGGCGGAGGCCGCTTATCCACAACTGCGAGACCATTTAATCGGGGAGGAAGTCGCTCGCCTCGCTCAGGCACTTACTGGCCTGGGAGGATTGCCACCTACGCAGCGAGTACACGGAGACTATCACCTAGGTCAGTGCCTGCATAGCTCGAAGAGTTGGTATGCGATCGATTTCGAGGGCGAACCTTTACGCCCCCTTGAAGAACGTACCGCTCCTGACCAGGTAGAGCGGGATATTGCCGGGATGCTGCGTTCATTCGACTATGCCCGCGTAGAGGGCGGGGCGGATGGAGACTGGCTTAACCGTGCCCGCCTAGCCTTCCTGTCCGGATACTTTGGAGAAGAACAACTTCCCGGCCCCGCGCTAGTGGTTTTAAGAGCCTTTGAAGTGGAAAAAGCTCTCTATGAAGTGCGCTACGAAGCCGAGCAACGTCCCGACTGGGTAACCATCCCCTTAGAAGCGTTGATGCTACTTCTACCACAATCGGCCTAACCAGCATAAACAATAAGTTTTTAAGAGCGAACTCACTAGCGGATCAACCTCAAATTCTGGTAGACTTGTTACAGAATTGTAATCTTTGTAACTTTGAGGAAACCAGCAGGAGTCCTGATGCGCAATCCCTTAGCTAAACGCCCCACGGCGCTAGTCCTCACCCTCTCCCTAATCGGATACATGATCGCCCTGATCGGTCCGGCTTTAGCGGTAGGTGTCGCTAACGCCGCCAACGGTAAGGTCATCAAATCCTGGAACCAGCTGGGTACCGTCCTCACCGAGGACATCGACCTGAGCGATTCCGCTTTGCCTGCCGACGCCTCAAAACGCACCATCACTGTTGGGGGCAACGTCACCGTAACCGGCGCGACTAATAAGACTTTTAAGGGACTGTCTTTCCTGGTCACCGCAGGTCATACCCTGACGGTAAACAACCTCAATATCGATAACTCCTCCCACCCAGACTTGGCGATGGTCACCGCGGGGGACAACAATGCCAATAACCGCCTGGCTTTAAGCGGGACAAACACTTTCACCCGCCAGGACGCCTCCTCGGAAAATGCCACCAAGGAATACCCGGTTCCGCTCCCCTTGGTGCAGGTAAAGGCAGATACTACTTTGAATGTCGGCCAGGCGGGATCGGGTGTCTTGAACCTGAACAATCCCGGCTCTCCCCGCTCTCAAGCAGCCCTGATTGGAACCCAATACTTTTCAACTTTCGGCACCATTAACATTGCTGGCGGCACCTTAAACCTCAAGGGGTCTTCCGAAAGTGCTGCCCTGATTGGTTCCGGTGGTGCTTACTACGAGGTGAACCCGAATACTAATCCCAGCTGGCTCAACAACTACGATCAAACCCCCTGGAGCGCTGGGGGCACTATCAATGTCAAAGGCGGGTCTGTCAACCTGGCAAAAGTAGGCAACGGGTCGTACGGAGGGGCTTTCATCGGTACTGGTCGCGGTGCGGTTCAGCTTCCGGCAGGTGCACAAGCCGATTGGGCACAGAAAAACGCGGCGGTCACTATCAACGTTAGCGGCGGACAGATTAACGCTACCGGGAACCACACCGCCCTGGGGGCAGGTAGTTTCACTACCCCCATGCAAGATTCTGAGGGACACGTAAAGAATGCTTTCACCCAGCCGTACCCACGAGTAAATATTTCCGGTGGTCTTGTCCAGGTCAGCCCGGCTAGTGGCGACACCGGCAATAGCGCGATGAATATTGGTTGCCGTGGGGTGGGCAACTGGAACGAAAACTTCGCTAATCTCGGCTGGCCAAAGGCTCCTGGCTGTGAAGTAGCTATTAGCGGCGGCAAAGTCACAGTGGGCTCCGCGGACTCTAACCTCGATCAGGCCGGGGATATCGCGGCTATTGGGTCTGGCCCTGACAGCGCCAACCTAGACGTAAAAATCTCTGGTAATGCCCAGGTAACCGCCTATTCTAACGGTCGCGGCGCCGCGATTGGTGGGGGTTACGCCTCCGGAGCTACTAAGGTCACCATTACTGATAGCGCCCAGGTTGATGCCCTCGGGGTAGTTCGAGAATCCCCCGCCATTGGGGCTGGCGGTCTCCCCCCAGAACAAATCTTTGCGGGCAACTCCCGTTTGAACGAAGACACCATTCGCGCGGCCGAGCAAAACCAGGTGGTTATTTCGGGAAATGCACGAGTGAATGCGGAGACTGCCCGGGATTCTGCCGAAAAGTACACTGCGGTTAACGGAGCTATTGGCGCTGCCGCTAACCGTTCCGGGCGGGTAAGCCTCACTGACCAGGCAAATGTGACTGCGAAAGTCTTTGGACGCCGCGATGGAGCAGTAATCGGCAGTGCCGGGTTTATAGATACCTACGTATCCGACCCCTTCCAGGTCACTATTTCTGACTCTCCCACAGTGCAAGCCTCCGTGCAGCCAGTATCGCAGCAAACTCAAAAACTAGGTTACGGTTTCGGAGCAGCAATTGGCTCCGGGTATCAGACTAAAGTTCCCGCTAAAATCACTCTTTCCGGCAGCCCCAATCTGGATTTGATTGGCGGACAGGCCAGCTCTGGGGTAGGACTCGGCTACCAAAGTACCGGTGGCGGCAGCACCGTTACCGCAAACTTGGACGCCGGCGCTAAGCTCCAGGTCACCTCGCCTGAGGGTGCTCCCCGTACTGATGGCAGCGCGCAGCGTACCTACCCGCTTGCCGACAGGGAAAATATGCCCCTAGACACCAGCTCCGGCAAGGGGCAGGTACTAAACTTGCGTTTTGCTGATGGCAAAGCGGACGGCGCCGGCAATCCACAAACTTTGGGTTTGAGTACCGCGGTAGCTAAACTCACCCAAAATAAACAGTCAGTACCTTTCTCCCTGGTCACTCCCGAGGGCGAAACTGTGCTTTCCTCCGCTCTGACCAGCACTCTTTACAATAATCTGGCACTGTCGGTTCCCAAGGCCGGTAACTATTACCTGCAATCGCGGGAGACCCCCTCACTGTTCGCCTATCACGGCGATAAGAACGCGGCGGATGCCTTTATCTTCCCAGTTAACGGCCAGATTTACACCCAGGACGGGTTGCTGTGGGCGCAGGGTTACTCGTTGAAGTACCAGGTAGCTGGCGAGGGCGGTTCCCTCCCCCAGGCGTATACCACTGCGCGTTATCTACCCCCGAATACTGTTATCGGATCGCTACCGGCAGTAACTTTACCCTCGGTTTCGGGTAAGACCTGCGCGGTGGATCATTGGGAACTCAATGATGCCCCAGTAGCGGAGGATCAGTTAACGCAGACGAAGCTGAGTGCCGATACGGTGGTGAAAGCGGTAACTAAGTGTGAGGACACGGTTACTCCCCCGGATCCGAAGCCGGAAAAAACCGCATTCACCTGGCAGCTGCAAGATACAAAAGGCCAGCCATTAACTGGCGGACAGTTCACTTTGACTGAAAAAGACGGCGCGGCAGTTACCATCCCGGATTCTGCTTCCGGTACTTTCACCGCCAGTGACTTAGATCCGGCAAAGAGCTATGTGCTCACCCAAACCGCTGCTCCAAAAGGCTACGACTTGCCGCAGCAAACCAGTCATACCGTTACTTTTGAAAAGACCTCCCAGGGCTACCAGGTAAAAGTAGACGGCAAGGCAGCAAGCGGGGAAGCGTTTGTAATTACTAACACCAAGACTCCGCTGCCTCCTCAGCCGGTAGCTTTCAACTGGAAACTACAAGATACCGCCAATAATCTGCTGCCTGGTGGCAGCTTCAAACTGGTTTGCGGCTCTGAGGAGGTAGCACTTCCTGCTGCAGGTAGCGCCTCCGGTACCTATAGCGTTTCTTTAGATCCCACTAAGGACTCCTGCACCCTCACCCAGACTGCCGCCCCCGAAGGCTACAAGCTGGGTGACGCTACCTCCTATCAAATAAGTTTCGTAGAAAAAGATAACGCCAATGGGATTTGGGCTGCGGTGGTTGCCGGTAAGGAAACCAGTGAAGTTACCTTCACCAACGTGGCTCTACCCAAGCCTCCGGCTACTACTTCCTTCTCTTGGAAGCTGACGGACACTGCCGGCAAGAACCTTAATGGAGCTACCTTCACCCTGAGAGGTGGGGATACCTCGTTGACGGTTACCTCCCAGGACGCAGCCGATCCCGGGGTGTATAGCGCTTCGAATCTGGATCCCACCAAGACCTACACTTTGACCGAAACTACTGCTCCCAGTGGTTACAAAGCCGATACCGCCAGCTATACGCTCACTTTCGTTGCCAAGGGTGACACCTACCAGCCGCAGATAAATGGTGAGCCTTTGGCAGATCAGGGTCTGGTTATTAAGAACGTTAAACTTCCCACCAAGGCAGAGATTCGTTGGGAAGTAGTATCCAGCGCGGATGCTAAGCAGTATGTGCCCGGCACTTCCTTTAAGGTGACTGCCTTTAAAGCTGATGGGCAGAACTTGGATACCACGAAGTCTTTCATCGTATCTGATGCCACCGCAATCGCCGGGGATCGGGATCTGAATCCAAATCTGGGGCAATACCGGGTAGAAGTTCCAGATGGTTCTCTTAAATACCAGGTGGAACAGCTAACCGCTGGCGCTGATTTCGTTCCCAAGACCGGCGCCCAGGTGGTCACCTTCAAGCTGCAAACTGATGGACGCTACAGCCAAATCGTTGATCTGGGCGGACTCAAGTTTGAAAACACCCCAGTGATTAAGACCGCGCAGTTTACTTGGAAACTGGTAGATAAGGATTCTAAGCCCCTAGCGGGCGGCAGTTTCGCCCTGAAAGATGGTAGCGAAACCGTTCCGGTCACGGAGAACAAGGCGGATGCCTCTTTCCAGGCCACTTTGAATCAAGCTAAGACCTATAAGTTGCAGCAGACCGCTGCCCCGGAAGGTTACGACAAAGACACCAAGATTTACACCATCAGTTTTGAGAACGGAAAAGCCCAGGTTTCGGTAGATGACACCGGGGTTGACCTTACTGAGGGGACGCTGGTGATCAGCAATAACAAGCAGGCCACCGATCCCAAACCGGTCAGCGGGAAACTCACCTGGAAGGTGGTTGATGGTAAAGGTCAGCCAGTAGCCGGAACTTCCTTCCAGGTCACTCCCCTGGGCAAAGATGGTAAGCCCGCCGCAGCGGCCTTTGAGGTCACGGATTCTGTCAGTGGCACCGCCACCGCCACCTTCGTGGTACGCACTGACCAAGATGCTGCGACCGGTGCCTATGAAGTAAAGGTTGACGACGTAAGCTTGCAGTACCAGCTAAAGCAGCTAACCACTGCCAAGGGTCTGCAACTGGCAGCGGAGCAAACGCTTTCCTTTAATCAGGGAACGGACGGCAAATGGTCGCAAACCGCTGCGAAACCGTTCGTTAACCTGGCGGAACCGGAAGATAAACCGACTCCCGATCCCACGGATGATCCGAGCACCAAGCCTAGCGACGAACCTACTTCCCAGCCGACTGCGCCCAGTACTGACCCCACCGCTGATCCCCAGCCAGGTGACAACAGTGGAGCTGCTACGAAACCGTCAGCTGGCCAAAACGGCGGAGCTGTCGAGGCACCTGCCGGTGCTTATATGACCGGTGGTTCGAATGCCTCTGGCACTAGCGCGGGACCGGCGCCCTCGTCACTGAGAATTACCGGTGCGAACGGAGCCACCTTGGCTTTGATCTCCGCGATCCTGGCACTGGCTGGAGCCGGAGTGCTCACGGCTCGCAAACTGCGCCAAGACCGCTAGGAATTGCGTCCTTGGAGGGCTACCCAGGCGGAGGCTTGGGCACCGGCTTCTGCCAGGTTAACGCCTAGTTTGCTTTGCAGTTTTTCTAGCCGCTTAGCCACGGTGTTGCGGTGTAGTCCCAGGGTCTTGGCCATCTGCTGCCGGTTACCTTTAGTGGCAACATACTGTTCCAGCAGCGCCAGCAGGTCTGCTTCTCCCCGTAAGGGCAGCAGGAACTGCTGAGAAAACGCCGCTACCGTTTCTCTCCCCATTACCTGCAATAGTCCGGAACGGGAAATCTCCTCCCACCGGGCTACCGGCTGGGTATTTCCGGTGTGCCGCAAGGCTTGCCGCGCCCCCGCTAGGCCGGCATTAAACCGCGAGATCGGGTAATCCTGCCCCACCCCCGCCCGCAGAGCCGAAAATTCTTTGCGAGAGAAGTTCGACAAAGTTAGCGGCAGTGCCGCTACCGGAATCGCCATTTCCAGATTTTCGGCGCCAAAACGCCACAGCGGCGGAGGCATAGTTTTAGTGACTGCCCGCTCCACTCTGGCAGCTAAAGCCCGCAGGGCTCCCTCCTCCCCGGCCACTACTACCGGCACATAGCGTCCGCTCAGCGTGCGAGAGAGCGGAAACGCCATCTCGGTTAGAATCTGCGCCGCCCCCAGCTCCCCAGAAAGTAACAGTTCAAATGCCCGTTGCAATAGGCGCCCCTGGTAGCCAGAAACAAACCGCGAGTTAGCGAGAGCCGAAGCGATTAACAGGCCAGCCTGCGAGAGTGCCTGTTGCTGCCACGGCTGGGGAAACACGCTCCAACAGGCTTGCAACCAGGCGGTTTCCTGCCCGAGAGCGTTAATAGCAGCGAAAAGACAATAGCCTTCCTCAGTTTCAAAGGAAAGCTGCGCCGTATTGGCGGAAAATCTCTCCCAAGACTGTTCTGAAAACTCCCCTAAATCGGCAGGCAACGTGGGTGCGGCCGCTTGGGCTACTACCCTGCCCACCTTATCTCTGATAATTACCCGCGCGCCAATCCCCCGCGCTAGCTCCCTGGTAATCGTGTCTACACTGCGCGGCTGCGCAGATGCTTGGATCAGGCGCTGCTGCAAAGCCGTCAGTTTATATTTCCCCGAGGTGACTTCGACCTCGATCATCCGCGCGACTTCTTGCGAAAGTGCGACAAAAGATTGATCGGGGGCAACCTCAATCAGATTAAGACCAGTTTTTCGGGCTGCCTGTACCAGTAGCGGAGGAACGGTATCGTGGCTGACCCCCAGGCCAAATCCTAGGGTAGTAATCCCCCCAGTCACCAGGCGCTGGGCATACTCCAACCAGCCCGATGCCCCTTTCGGATTCCCCGCGGAAGTGGTCAGCAACAACTCGTTTCCCTCTAAGAAAGTAGCGGGATTTATCTGTTCCGAGGTCGCCACCCAGCGCAGCTTCGCCGAGGGATTCGGACACCACAGGGATTGAATATGTAAATGCGGCCGCCCCAAGAGCGCCTGCACAGTAATCATATATACATTATGCACATTATGCCTCCACAATTTATGCATATTGCATATTTACCCCTGACTTTCGTCCTAGATAGACTGCAGTTACCGCCGCTCAAAACGGAGGTGATGGGGCGCTGACTACCTTAGCAATGACGACAATCGCCGTAAATGATTCCTGTCAGTCAGGAAAATCTAAGGTCAGACCCCAATTGAAAACCTTAAAGGAGATCAAAACATATGTCCGAGGATTACAAACCGAATCCCTATGAGGACGCGAAGAATCAGCTACGGGAAGCCCAGAAAATCCTGGGATTTTCCGAGGGCGACTACGAGATGCTCGCTTCGCCGCGCCGTGAAATGAGCGTTTCTATTCCGATTCGTCGCGATGACGGCACCCATGAGGTACTGCACGGCTACCGGGTACAACACAACTTGACGCGCGGACCGGCCAAAGGCGGCATCCGCTACAACGAACACGTCGATATTGACGAAGTTCGCGCCCTATCCATGTGGATGACCTGGAAATGCGCCCTAGTGAATTTGCCCTATGGCGGAGCTAAAGGCGGGGTCACTATTGACCCCAGCAAGTATTCCCAGGCCGAACTAGAGCGGGTAACTCGCCGCTATATTTCCGAGATTCTGCCGATTATCGGCCCAGAAAAGGACGTTCCCGCCCCCGACGTGGGAACCAACGAACAGACCATGGCCTGGATCATGGACACCTATTCTCAGTTCCAAGGCTACACCGTCCCCGGGATTTGTACTGGTAAACCGGTTTCTCTCGGCGGATCTTTGGGGCGCGCAGAAGCGACCTCCCTGGGCGTAGTAATCATGGTAGAAGCCGCCCTGAAGAAAAAGGGCATTAAATTCGAGGACGCCTCCCTGGCGATCCAAGGCTTCGGTAAAGTAGGGCGCGGAGCTGCCGAAATCGCGCAGCGTCGCGGCGGCAAAGTCGTCGCCATCTCCGACATCTTCGGTGCCATCTACAACGCCGACGGCATCGACACCAAGGCTCTGGGCGAATACGTTGACGAAAAGGGCAAAGTCGTAGGCTTCCCCGGTGCCGAACCCATGGATGCTGCCCAGCTGCTACTGCTGGACGTCGACGTAGTGGTACCGGCCGCCATTGAAGGGGTGCTCACCAAGGAAAATGCTCCCGATGTGAAAGCCAAGATTATTGTCGAGGGCGCCAATGGCCCGACTGATTCCGCCGCCGACAAGATCCTAAACGAAAAAGGCGTCATGGTAGTTCCCGACATTCTGGCGAACTCCGGTGGCGTAATCGTGTCCTACTACGAATGGGTACAAGGACGCGACAACTTCTTCTGGCCGCTAGAACGGGTACAAAAGGAAGAGGAACAGCGGATCACCGCCGCCTGGAAAGACGTAGAAGCCTACGCCGAAGAAAAGGGCGTGACCTTGCGGGTCGCAGCTACCGTATTGGCGGTGGAGCGCGTCTTGCAGGCCCACAAACGGCGCGGTCTCTACCCGTGATCGACGCTTAGGCAGAAAATCTGCCCGTTGAGGTGAAACCATATCTCCCCCGAGCGGACCAACACCGCGCGCGGGAATCGCGCGACACGATTACCCCCCCCCCCCGGGCCCCCCAGCCGCTCGGGGGAGATACTTTTCCACCACACCTGAAAGTAACGCTATAAACTGAACGCAAAGACGCAGAAAAAGCGGTATCTGAACGAAAAGAGAAGAAGAGTATATGGATAGCAAGGAATTAACACAGTACGTAGCTAACTTGGAACCGGAAAAAGCCATTTGGATTAACAACTCGACCCGGCCAGCAGCTAGCGGGGAAACTTTCCCGGTAATAGATCCCGCCACCACTCGCGCGATTACTGAAGTAAGCTCGGGCACCGCCGCCGATGCCAGTGCTGCTCTCGATGCTGCAGCCAGCGCTCAACCCGGGTGGGCTGCCCGCGCCCCCCGCGAACGCGCCGAGATATTGCGTCGCGCCTGGGAATTGATGATGGCTTCCGCTAAAGAACTCGCTAGTTTAATGAGCTGGGAAAACGGTAAAGCCTATACGGATTCTCTGGGCGAAGCCTCCTATGCTGCTGAGTTCTTCCGCTGGTTCTCCGAAGAAGCTGTCCGCTCTGACGGAGATTATGCGATTCCGCCCGCAGGCGGCTCGCGCACCCTGGTCACTGCCCGCCCGGTCGGAGTATGTGCGCTGATCACTCCCTGGAATTTCCCGGCCGCCATGGCGACCCGCAAAATCGCGCCCGCCCTCGCCGCCGGCAACGCGGTAGTGCTGAAACCAGCCTCCTAAACCCCCTTAACCGCCCTGGCCATTATGCGCATCCTGAAAGAGGCCGGCGTGCCAGACGGGGTAGTAAACCTGGTGCCCTCCCGTCACTCTGCCGAAATCTCTGAAACCTGGCTAGCCGACCCTCGAGTACGCCTAGTGTCCTTCACCGGCTCTACCCCGGTAGGACGCACCCTGCTGGGGCTGGCCGCTCCCCGAGTAGTGAACACCGCCATGGAACTAGGCGGAAATGCCGCCTTTGTAGTGGGCGCCACCGCCGATGTAGACGCCGCTATCGAAGGGCTGATGGTTGCCAAGTTCCGCAACGGCGGTCAAGCCTGCACCGCCGCTAACCGGATCTACCTGCACAAAGACATTAAAGAAGAGTTCACGAAAAAGCTATGCCAGCGGGTAGAAGCTCTGAAAGTAGGCGCGGGGCTAGATCCAGAAACCGAAATCGGCACGGTAGTTAACGAAAAAGCAAAGCAAAGGATGAACGAGCTACTCTCGTCCGCCCTAGACCAAGGAGCAAAAATCCTGGCGCAAGCAGCGCTCCCCCAGGATCTAGCCGGGTACTTCGTGGCACCCACAGTGATCGAAGTACCCCGCGCCGACTCTCCTCTACTACAAAACGAAATCTTCGGCCCGCTCGCCCCCATTAAGGAATACTCTGACGAAGACGAACTACTCGAGATGGTAAATGGCACCGAAATGGGACTGGCCTCCTATGTTTACGGCGATCTGAACTGGGCGCTACACCTAGCGGAAAGAATCGAAGCCGGAATGATTGGGGTAAACCGCGGCCTGGTTTCCGATCCCGCCGCCCCCTTTGGGGGAGTAAAGCAATCCGGGATTGGCCGTGAGGGCGCCCGCGAAGGGATTAGGGAGTTCCAAGAGGTGCAATACTTCAGCCTCGATTGGTAACCTTTCCCACCTAGGTCACCATTAGATTCCGGCCGCAGGGGCGGATTTTGCCTCTCGCCCCGAAATCCGGAAAATGCTCTGGCATTTTCACGGATTTAGTGCCTCAAGGACTACAGAATTCTAGATTTCTCACCTGGTACCCGACTATATAAGGGATCTTTGTGGCTAGGAGTGTCTACCCTGCGGCATAAATCCGCCCCTGCACGCTCATTGCGTTTTCGCACCAGCTGTACCCCTTGCGTGGGGGAGAAGTTTTATCCGAGCAGGCTAGGTGGGCGCAAAATTTGGAAAACGTCGCTACGTTTTCCAAATTTTTGGGCAGGAGGAAAAACTTCTCCCCCGCGCTTTAGCCGGAGTGCTTTTACCGAGCCAGCCCCGAATAATAAAACCAGATGATATTAAGCTATGCACGCTGCTGGAACTCGGGGTGAAAAAATAATTGGAAATCGGGGCGTTATTCTAAAGAATTATTGGGCGATTCGTGACACGCTAGAGGCATGAACGCAAAACCTGTACCTGTAGATCCAGACGTCCTTGCTAACGTGGCTCACGGACGCTATTTTGACCCCCATTCGGTGCTCGGCACCCACGTGGGGGAAGATTCCGTAACTATCCGCACCGTTGCCCACCTGGCAGATGCGGTAGAGATCATCACTCCCAAGGGCACATTCCCCGCCACCCATGAGCAAGATGGCATTTGGGTGACAGTCCTTGACGGCACCGAAATCCCTGATTACCGGGTGCGCACCACCTATGGGGAAGAAACCACAGAGCTAGATGACGGTTACCGTTACCTGCCCACCGTTGGCGAATTCGACCTTTACCTGATTTCTGAGGGGCGTCACGAGCGACTTTGGGAAGTGCTGGGAGCTCACCTGCGCACCTACGAAACCGAGATGGGGCAAACCAAGGGGGCATCCTTCGCAGTCTGGGCACCGAACGCCCAAGCGGTGCGGGTAGTGGGTGACTTTAACTATTGGGACGGGGAGACCTCCTCGATGCGTTCCCTGGGTTCTTCCGGGGTCTGGGAATTGTTTATCCCGGACGTAGAAATTGGGGCTCGCTACAAGTTCGAGATTTTAAGACCGGATGGCACCTGGCAACAAAAAGCCGACCCGATGGCGCGCGCCTGCGAGATTCCTCCCTTGACGGCCTCGGTAGTTACCGATAAACACCACCAGTGGGAAGACCAAGAGTGGATGGACAAGCGGGCAAAAACTAATCCCCATAACTCCCCCATGTCGGTCTATGAGATGCATATCGGATCCTGGTCTTATGACACCCACTATCGGGATTTGGCGGACGATCTGGTTACCTACGTCAAAGATATGGGCTTTACTCACGTAGAAATGATGCCAGTTTCGGAGCATCCCTTCTATGGTTCCTGGGGTTACCAGCAGAGCGGCTACTATGCGCCCTCGTCCCGCTATGGCACTCCCGATGATTTCCGCTACCTGGTAGATAAACTGCACCAGGCGGGAATCGGGGTGATCATGGACTGGGTTCCCGGCCATTTCCCCAAAGACCAGTTTGCGCTCGCCGACTTTGATGGCACCAAACTCTATGAACATCCGGATCCCACCCGCGGGGAACAACCCGATTGGGGGACCTTGATTTTCAACTTTGGTCGCAACGAGGTACGAAACTTTCTGGTGGCCAACGCTCTTTACTGGTTGGATGAATTCCATATCGATGGTTTGCGGGTCGACGCGGTGGCCTCCATGCTTTACCTGGATTATTCCCGCGAAGAAGGCCAGTGGCATCCAAACCAGTATGGCGGACGGGAAAACCTGGAAGCGATTTCTTTCCTCCAGGAAACCAATGCCACCTGCTATCGCCTATATCCGGGCATCTGCATGATTGCAGAAGAGTCTACAGCTTGGCCAGGGGTAACTGCTCCTACCGATGCCGGGGGCTTGGGCTTCGGTTTGAAGTGGAATATGGGTTGGATGAACGATACTTTGCGTTACCTGCGTGAAGACCCAGTAAACCGGTCTTGGCACCACGGCGAACTCACGTTCTCCCTGGTGTATGCGTTCTCGGAGCACTATATTTTACCGCTATCTCATGACGAGGTCGTCTACGGCAAGGGCTCGATACTAGCTAAGCAGCCAGGTGACTACTGGCGGCAACTGGCGGGGGTACGTTCCCTTTACGCCTATCAATGGTCACACCCAGGTAAGCAGCTGCTGTTCATGGGCGGCGAGTTCGCCCAAGGCGCCGAGTGGGATGCGAATCGTTCCCTAGATTGGTTCTTGCTAGATGACGAGCGCAACCAGGGGGTGCAAGCACTGGTACGGGACTTGAACCAGATCTACACCACCGATCCGGCATTGTGGGATGACGAACACACCGGGTTTGAATGGATCGAATCCAACGATTCCGAACACAACGTGATCTCTTATGTACGCAAGTCCCGTGATGACCACGGACGCGAACACAAGATGGTGTGTATCTGTAACTTCGCAGGTAATCCCCACGAAGGCTACCGAGTAGGACTACCCGACGGCGGGGAGTGGGAAGAAATTATTAACACCGATGACGCCAAGTATGGCGGCTCCGGGGTCACCAACTTAGGTCAGGTATCTGCCGAAGATATGGAGTGGAATGGCCGCCCCTATTCGGTAGAGCTAAGGGTACCGCCCTTGGGTTGCCTCTGGTTGCGTCCTAAAGAAGACTAATCTAATACCTCAGCCGTTTTAGCGGTTTTAATTGGGTGAGTCCTCGAGAATGCTTAGTTCTCGAGGACTCACCCTTAATACTTTTGGATCTACTCTCCCGGATATCAAAACCAATCGCGAGGGCGCAGGCTGCTTTCCCGAGATAACCTACCTCTTTACGGACAGCGGTTTATACGTCAACTCCCATAAAAGTAAGCACCACCAGCAGCAGATTCAGAGCGATTATCAAGCCCGCGATGGCGCCCATCGTCCAACGCATTGCCTGGCTATCGGTGTAGCTGCCCATAAGTTCTTTCTTGCGGGTATAGGCTGCGAGCGGTACTACCGCTAGGGGAATCCCGAAAGACAATGCCACCTGGGAAACAACTAAAGCCCAGGTGGGATTGGGATAGAGCCACAGAATCAGCAGCGCGGGAATCAGGGTGATTAGACGGCGCAAGAAAAGTGGTACCCGCACATGCAGTAGCCCGCCCATGATTTCCGAACCCGCATAGGCTCCGACCGAAGTGGAGGCTAAACCGGAAGCTAACAGACCGATCGCAAAAATTACTCCGATTCCACTGCCCAAGGCATTTTCGATAGCGGCATGTGCGCCCTCGATAGTATCGGTGCCACTCTTTCCTGCTAGCGCCGAGGCGGCCAGCAATAACAGCGCAATATTGACCGCTCCCGCGACAAATAGCGCATAGGCCACGTCATGTTTGGAAGCTCGTAACAGGTGGGGAATATCGCGAGAGCCTCGCTCCGGGAAACGGTGATTTACCAGCGAAGAATGCAGGTAAATAGCGTGAGGCATAACCGTTGCCCCCAGCATGGAGGCCGCAATCAGCACGGTGTCGGTGCCGGCAAAACGGGGCAGCAGCCCCTTAAATGCCGCTACAGGATCAGGCGGACTGATCACCAGCCCCGACAAGAAGCCTACAGTGATAATCACTAGCAGTCCGATCACGATAGTTTCGAACTGTTTTTGCCGCCGTTCATTCTGAAAAACTAGCAGCGCTAAAGACACACAGCCTACGATAAAGCCTCCTGCGGGCAGCGGTAGTCCAAAGAGTAGCTGCAAGGCGATTGCGCCCCCCACAATTTCGGCGAGGTCGGTGGCGGCGGCGATAATCTCTGCTTGGATCCAAAACGCGATGCGTTTACCTTTGGGAAGCCGATCCCCCAAAATCTCCGGTAGAGATTTCCCGGTAACTAACCCTAGTTTGGCGCTTTGATATTGAATGATCACCGCCATCAAGTTAGCCAGTACTAACACCCACACCAGCAGATAGCCATAGCGGGCACCAGCAGTGATATTGGCAGCGACGTTCCCCGGATCAACATAGGCAACGGCCGCTACGAACGCCGGCCCCAACAGCGGGAGTAAACCTTTTTTGGCGGCAGCCGTAGCGTTAGGAGCAGGCTGAGAATCAGGTTTTATTTCTTCTTCCATCTACGCTGCTCCACCTTTCTATATCGGGACAACTGCTTCCTCTAAGCAGTCCCTCACTCACCTTTAGCCAGTTTTCGGGTGTCCCTTATATAAGTTTCGTATACCCGAAACTTTACTCGGTTTTTTTTAGCAGACAAAAACCGTTTGACCGCCCCTCACTTTTGTGGAGGCTAGCTTGTTAGGGTCGAGAGATATCTCCCTGCTTCGCCGAGATCACCCTTTGCAGATCTGCGGCGGCAACTAGAATCTGATAACCGCGTTTACCCGCAGATACGTAAATCTTTTCTTGTTCAAAAGCAGATTGGTCGATCACCGTGGGGAAATCTTTCTTCATTCCCAAAGGCGAACACGCTCCTTTCAAATAACCGGTGAGCGGGGTTAGTTTTTTCAGCGGCAACATCGTCAAGTGTTTTACCCCAAAACACTTGGCTGCAGCCTTCAAATCTAACTCGTGAGTAGCCGGCACTACCGCTACTAAGTGCTGCCCCGGCTCGCCCTCTAGAACTAGAGTTTTAAAAACTAAATTCGCATCTACCCCTAGCTCCTCCGCAATAGTGAGGGCATCTAAAAACTCGCCCTTCGAAGAAACCTGCGTCATTTGCGCAGCGATTCCTGCATTTTCGAGGATGCGCATGGCGTTAGTCTTCACATGCTTCTTGCCCATAACCGCACCAGCTTTCCTAGGAGTTTTCTCAGCCAGTTTAACCGACTCGAATTTTCTTGCACGAAAATAACTTCCTACCCTCAGCCGCGGCGGCGTTTAAAATCTGCAATAACTTTCGGTTAATTCTCGATTAACGTCGCCACGGTTGGGGGGGTACCGCTGATTAGCTTCGCTAGAATTGCTTTAACAATAACCATCCCAAGAACGCGAGAACCGTCGTGACCAACATTATTGAAGTAGAGGGTCTAACCAAAGATTACCAGCAGTTACGTGCCCTCAATAAGCTGACTTTCCAAGTTCGTCAGGGCGAAATCTTAGGACTACTAGGGCCGAATGGTTCCGGAAAATCCACTGCTATCAACTGCATCCTCTCCCTGCTACGTTTCACCAGCGGGAGCGTGAAAATCTTCGGACAAGAAATGCGCCCCGATGCCTTCGACATTAAACGGCGTCTAGGGGTGGTATTCCAGGACGTAGCCGTATTCGATGAGCTAACCGTGGCGCAAAACCTGGAATACTTTTGTGGTCTTTACCTGGCGGACAAGCGTAAACGCTCCGCGATGATTGCAGAGGCGGTTCAGTTGGTGGGACTGCAAGACTATTTAAAGTTTCGCCCTAAGCAGCTCTCCGGAGGCCTGTTGCGCCGCTTAAACCTAGTGTGCGGTATCGCCCATCAACCGGAGCTGATTTTCCTGGATGAGCCGACCGTGGCAGTCGATCCCCAAAGCCGCAACAATATCCTGGACGGTATCGTCACTTTGCGTGACCGCGGAGCCACGGTGGTTTACACCACTCACTATATGGAAGAAGTAGAGCAGATTTGCGACCGCATCATCATTCTTGACAAGGGTGAAATCATTGCGCAAGGCACCATTAATGAGCTGAAACAACTATCTGATATCGAAGAAAAAGTTACTTTGCAGGGGGTGGAGCTGTCCCCAGAACTCAAAGAAAAGCTGGAATCCGATCCGCAAATTGAGTCAGTTACCAGCAGAAATCGCATGGTCCAGCTAGTTTACCGGCACGGACAAAACCACGTTTCCACTCTCATCGCCCAGTTGAGGCAGGCCGGCATAGCTTATGAGTCCATTTACTCCGAGCGCCCCACCCTAAATGATGTTTTCCTGCAGCTGACCGGCAAGGAACTGCGAGACTAGCTATGGGACACCTAATCGGATACAACCTAAAGCTACTGCTTTCCAACCGCACCTTGGTGTTTTGGACGCTCGCCTTTCCCCTCCTGCTGGGCTTGCTATTCAAAGGGGCACTCGGCGACATTGTCAATAAAGAAGCCTTCGATACCGTACCCGTAGCGGTTGTAAACTCCCAGGTCTACCAAGACAGCACCTTCAAAATCGCTTTCGATGATTTAAGCAAGAAGGACTCCTCTCCCGTCAGCTCGGAAAACCAACCCCTGTTGAAACTGCGAATGGTCAAGACCTTAGAGGAAGGAAAACAGCTTTTAGAGGACGAGGAAGTTTCCGGATTAGTCGAGATTACCGGCACCTCGCAGGCAGCTATCAGCAGGGATGCCAAAGCTCATTTGACGCTGGCTTCCAACGGGGTGGAGCAAACTATCTTGAAAACAATTCTTGACGAGATCACCCAACGCACCGATATGATCAGCCAACTGACGCAGCGAGAGATAGCGGAAAACGTTCGCGCTCACTCTCCGCCTGACTTTCAAAATATTCCGCCCGGCCAGCCTCCGGCCTTTGATCCTTCCCAGGTAGCGGCCTCGGTTCAAGAACAACTCGCTAAGAGTGGTTTTACTTTGCGTGACCGCAGCCCCAAATCTATGGACTTGCTGATGGCAGAGTTCTTCTCGCTGCTAGCTATGGCTGCCCTGTATGGGGGGATGTTCTCCATGACAGTGATGAATAATGCCCAGCCACCCCTGGGGGTAATCGGCAGACGAGTAGCGGTGGCACCGACCAGCAAAGCCAAACTGATTATTTCCGGGATTATTTCCAGTTACCTACTGCAATTGGTGGGCCTGATTTTACTGGTGGCAGTGTGCCACGTGCTGTTCAATATCGATTTTGGCCCCAATTGGGCATTAACCTTCCTGCTAACTTCCCTCGGAGCCCTGGTCGGATTGTCCTTCGGGGTAGCGATTTCCGCGCTCGTGCCCGGCGGGGAAAACATGAAAATTGGAGTCTTGATTTCAGTCACCATGTTGGGGGCAGTACTGGCCGGCATGATGGGCGGAACCATGCGCTACGTAGTAGACCAAAAAGCGCCCCTGGTAAATAAACTAAATCCCACTGCCCTAATCACGGACGGTTTCTATAACCTCTACTATCACCCCGGATTCGATGGTTTTTGGCAAGACGTCACCTTGCTGCTGATTATTTCAGCAGTGCTCCTGGGTGCCTCCCTGTTCGTCCTAAGGAAGCAACGCTATGACAGTCTTTAAAGGTTTCCTGCAGGTACTGCTCCGCAATATTGCTTTCGTTATTCTCTTTACCACCATCATGGTGGTTATGGGACTGACTGCTTTCCACACCAGCCCTGGCTCCTCCGGTGATTTCACCGCTTCCAAACCTACAGTTTTAGTTATCAACCGCGGCAACGATACTGCCCTCACCCGGTCTTTTAACTCCTACTTGGCCGGACAAACCAAGAAAGCAGACACCGGCACTAGCGAACGCGAAATCGACGACGCCCTCTATTACCAAACTTTGTCCTACGTCGTTTACCTGCCCCACGACTTCACCACCACCATCCTCAAAGGCGAAAAACCGGTGGTAGACGTAAAATCTCGCCCCAGCTCCGAGAGCGCCTCGGCCGAGGTATTAGTAAGTCGTTTCCTGCGGCTGGCTACCGGATATGGGCAATATTTAACGGACGAGGACGAGCTGGTCAAAGCGGTAAACTCTAGCCTGAAACTGGATAGTAAAGTCAGTCTCACTTCCCATTTAGATCAAAAAACACTCCACAACGTGACCGCCCTGTATAACTTTGGCAGCTACACCCTAATGGCCGGCGCCACTTATGTAATCACTATGGTGCTAGCGGCCTTTTCGGTAATAAACGTACGTAAACGTACCCTGGTTTCCCCCGCCCATCCCTTCCGGATTGACCTAAGCCTAATAGCCGGCTGCGCCCTAATCGTAGCGTTCCTCGTGGCACTCAATGTGCTCTTAGTGCGACTGCTACTGCCCGGCATCGCCGATACCGGACGACAGGGACTCTATGCGCTTAACATTGTGGCTTTTGGGCTGCCGGTACTAGCCTTAGGCTTCTTAATGACAAAAAGTACCAATAACAAGGAAGCCCTCAGCGCCATCGTAAACGTGGTGGCCCTAGCCAGTGCTTTCCTGTGCGGGGCGTTTATTCCTCGGGAACTAATGCCAGATGCGGTGGTAGCCATCGGGAGAGCGCTACCCAGCTTTTACTACATCGACAATAACAATGCGTTAGCCGAAATGACCAGCTTTAGCGGCGCCGCCGCCTCACAGTTCTGGGTAAATATCGGAGTGCAGGTAGTTTTCACGCTGGCGCTATGGGGCATCGCCATGCTAATCACGCGCCTGCGGAGACGTGCCTAAAAGAAAGCGGCGTCTGTTCGCGCGGGAGTAGGTTTTTCCTCCTGCCCAAGAATTTGGAAAACGTAGCGACATTTTCCAAATTCTTATGCCCACCGCGCCTACTCGGATAAAACCTACTCCCACGCTATTGGTAATCGCTTCTTTCTTAGCGTCAGCTCGTGTTTGCTATCTCCCCCAGCTAGGTAATCCACCTAAAGCAGATCCACGAGGATTAGTACTCCTAGCAGGATAAGTACGCTGGGGAAAATAATCGCTTCAAAACGTTCCAATACCTCTGCCAGCCCCATACGTCCAGTGATGAAACGGGCAAGAGCAAGCAGCACCCCAGCAAGCGCTAAGAACACTGCACAAAACAGGGCGATTTGCCACCAGGTAGAGAGGGCAAAAACTGGTAGATAGGCGGCTACTTCATCGCCCCCATTAGCCATAGTCACCAGAGCAACTGCACCCACACTGACCTTTTTCCCCTTTAGTTGCGCCTCGCCCTCGTCCTCGTCGTCATCCTCTTCTGCAGACAAGCGCTCGCGGATTTCTCCGATCGCCGCTTTTATCCCCAGTGCCAGGGGTATCAGCCCCAAGAAACGCAGGTACTCCTGCGGGATTACCAAACCAGAAATTGCGCTTAAGACTACGGTTACTGCCAGGATCACCCCGAAACCTACATATTGACCGGCACAGATGCGCGCAGTGGTTCCCGGACGATTCTGGCCGTGTACAAACCACAAAGCCAGTAACGCCAAGTGGTCAATATTGGTGGCTACAAATAGCACTAGCGCTTGCACGAGGGTCGAAAAAATCAAACTAGAAGTCACTCCGCCATTATTACCTAAGAGTGCAGAAGTGAAGAAACCGGGGCGAGAAATCGCAAAAAAGCTGCAGAAGAACGTAAGCTGAAGCACGTGAAAGCAATTATGACGGTTACCGGGATTGATCACACCGGGATTATCGCGGCGGTTTCTCAAGCGCTCGCTCAAAACCAGGTGAACATCATCAATGTGTCGCAGACCTTGATGGATGAATATTTCACCATGATTATGCAGCTAGAATTTGAGGAGACTCAAATCGCCTTAGCGCAGGTGCAGCAGGCGATGGCAACAGTAGAGAAAACGCAAGGGCTGGTTATTAAAGTGCAGGCGGAATCCCTGTTCAACGCCATGCACAAACTCTAAACTACTTACCGTAAAACTACGCAGGGAGCCTTAAACGCAAGGGAGAATAATGGGACTGGATACCACCGGGGAAATCCTGGAAACCATACAGATGATTGCCGAGGACAACCTGGATGTACGCACGGTTACTTTGGGGCTTTCCCTACTGGACTGTGCCGATGCGGATATCGAGCGCGCCTGCGAACGGATTGAAGAACGGATTATGGGCGCCGCCTCCCGCCTGGTTGCCACCGCCGAGGAAGTCGCGGGTGAATTCGGGGTACCCATCATTAATAAACGCCTCTCAGTAACCCCAATTTCTCTGGTGGCAGCGGCTTGTCGTACCGACGACCTCCTCCCCTTCGCTCAGGTGCTCGATCGCGCCGGTAAGGCCGTGGGCGTAGATTTTGTAGGTGGATATTCCGCGCTAGTGCAAGCCGGTGCCACCCGCAGTGACTTAGCGTTGATAGAGTCCATTCCCGAGGCCTTAGCCTCTACCGATATCGTGTGTTCCTCGGTAAATATCGGTTCTACCCGCAGCGGAATCAATATGAGTGCGACCGCAAAAATGGGTCAGCAGATACTCGCCGCCGCCCATAAAACTGCCGATAAAGACGGAATCGGAGCCGCAAAACTGGTAGTGTTTGCCAACGCGGTAGAAGATAACCCCTTTATGGCGGGTGCTTTCCATGGCGTGAGCCAACCCGATGCGGTGGTATCGGTAGGCATTTCGGGCCCGGGAGTAATCGAGCGGGCGCTTAAGGGGGTGCGCGGGCGTCCTTTTGAAGAATGCGCGGAGGCCATTAAAAAGTCAGCTTTCAAGATTACCCGCATGGGACAGCTGGTGGGGCAAACCGTAGCGAAGCGTTTGGGCGTCAGTTTCGGAATCGTGGATTTATCGCTAGCTCCCACCCCGGCAGTAGGCGATTCGGTGGCCGCGATTATAGAAGAGCTGGGAGTAGAAGCGGTCGGAGCTCCCGGTACGACTGCGGCTTTAGCTCTGCTCAACGATGCGGTTAAAAAGGGCGGCCTGATGGCTTGTTCCCTGGTAGGGGGACTTTCCGGCTCCTTTATCCCGGTTTCCGAGGACGCAAATATGATTCAAGCAGTCCAGCGCGGCTCCTTGAGCCTGGCGAAACTAGAAGCCATGACCGCTATTTGTTCGGTAGGACTGGATATGATTGCGATTCCCGGTGACACCCCTGCCGCTACTATTACCGGTGTGATTGCCGATGAAGCCGCTATTGGGGTTGCGAATGGGAAAACCACCGCGGTGCGGGTGATTCCAGTACCGGGTAAAGGGGTAGGCGACAAAGCGAATTTTGGAGGACTGTTGGGCTGGGCACCGATTATGGAAGTAGCCTCGCTCTCTTCAGAAAAGTTTGCGGCTCGGGGAGGACGTATCCCCGCCCCGGTACATTCCTTCAAGAACTAACACTGACAACCCGCATATACAGCTACGTCGCGACGGAATAGTTTCCGCCGCCAGAGTGGGCAGTCAATTGTCTGAGAGCAGCTACAAAAACTTTGGGCGCGTCTTTGGTTTTCCAAAGACGCGCCCAAAGTTAAGTTAAACGAGCTTATTGCGTTTATTGTTCCTCGTTAGTGAACAAATCGGTAGCTGCCGATTCTTCATCGGGGGTTACTGGCGATACCGGCGGTTCCACTGGAGCCGGCTGTTCGCCCTCGCTCTGCGATTCCGGTTGTGCTAGCACTGCGGGAAGTTGCTGCATGGGGGTCAATCCTTCTAGACCGGTAGCGGTCTCAGAGCCCAGCAAGCCCCGCATTTCTTCCAGGTAAGCAGCGATGGATTCGCGTTGACGCTCCAAGCGCTCCACGGTGCGTTGCGCGGCGGCCCGCTCTGCCTGAGCTTCGATGCGAGCAGCTTCGCGTACCTGTTCAGCTTCGCCCTCGGCAGCTGCAATCGTAGCTTCTGCCGCGCGACGCGCATCTTCCTGACGGCGACGAACCACTGCGTCAGTGTCAGTTAGCAGTCGCTCTGCCCGCTGCAAGGTTTCACCCAAGTGCTTCTCTGCGTCAGCAACCTGAGCCTTCGCGGCGGCCACCATCGCGGAGGTTTCGGAACGGGATTGCTCGTGAGCCTGAGCATCAGCCTCGCGAGCGGCAGCACGAGCAGCTGCGATCTCCGTCTCGGCCTCTTGACGCATCTGTTGAATCTCGGAACGGATGCTATCAGCGCTTTCCCGCGCTTCTTTCAAAATGCTTTCGGACTGACTGCGGGCGTCGGCCAAAGTCTTTTCTGCCTGTTCCTTGGCTTCTTCCCGGGTCTTGGTAGCCTCGGTCAAAGAGGACTCGCGCAGTGCCTGCGCCTCTGCAGTCGCATCATTGCGGAGTTGAGACGCCTCTTGCTCTGCCTTAACTCGCATTTCAACATAGTCTTTTTCAGCCTGAGCCCGCTGCAATTCGGTTTCCCGTTCAACGGTTGCTTTCAGGTCAGAGACCTGAGTATTGGTCTCTGCCCGCAAAGAGGAGGCTTCTCGCTCTGCCGCGGCAACCAGTTCGTCCGCCCGATGCTGCGCATTAGTCAGCACTGTCTCGGATTCGGTGGCCGCGGTAGTGGTACGTTCTTCAGCCTCGCGCCGCGCCTCAGAAATCAGGGAAGCAGCTTCCGCTTCTGCTCGCTCGGACATATCTTGAGCGTTCTTACGGGTCTTTTCCATAAGCTGCTCGGCCTCAGCATTGGCCTTATTGATGACCGCGGTTGATTGTTCTTCCGCGCTGCGCAGCAGCTGTTCTATCCGGGCTCCGATCCCGGTGTACGAACTACGATCGGAAGAACGCAACTGCTTTTGCGCTTCAGCGAGTTGTTCCCCTAGATCCACATTGCGCTGGTCAACCGTGTCCAGCTTCTGCTGCAACTCGGTAATCTGGTTATTCAAAGTTTGAATCTGCAAATCGACCTGAACACGATCATAACCGCGCATTACGATCGGGAAATCAGTTTGTTCTTCCACCTGGTCCTCCCTGAAGATGAGCCGCTGAGATTAGGCATTACTCGGAACATTTTATTCCATTACTTGAGGAGTGCGAAACCCCGTATCACTGCCTAGTCTTTCACTTATTTCAACATGAAACCAAACGTTACGGTAAAATTGACCCTAGTCACACCCCTAACCGGGTACAAGCATCACCGCAGCAAAGCAAGTAAAGTGTACTTATAGTTGTCCGGCTACGACTTGAGGGGAAACTGGTGAACATTTTCTTACGCAGATATTGGCTTCCACTACTTTTAGTAATAGCGGGAGCTCTGGTGGCCTTAGTAGGTGTGGGCAACGCGACCATCTGGAAACCAAATCCGCAGGTTTCAGCTTCTTTACCTACTAGTAGTCAAAAGCAAGCTTTAGCGATTACCCGACCGGGAATGTTTGAACTTTATGACTCCCCCACCAAAATCACCGTCGCCGGGCAAGGAAAAGTAGCCTTAGCGATCGGACGGTCTGCCGATGTGACTGCTTGGGCAGCTGACCAAAACTACGTGGAAGTTACCGGACAAAAAGATGACACCACCCTACTGACCGAACCGCATCAGGGGAAAGCAGATCCGCGGCAACCCGGAGAAGCTGCCGGAAAAGATATGTGGGTCGAATATAAAGAGGTAGATACCGGCAGGATCAGCGAAACCTGGGATCGTTCCGAGGGCGCATGGTCTCTGATCGCTTGGTCAGAGGAAGGGAACGTCCAGCTGACTTTACAGTGGACACAGCCAGTTTCTACCCCTTGGTTCTGGCCGCTGCTGATCGCGGGACTGCTATTGATACTAATCGGCGCAGTGGTTGCTGTAGTAATCAATCGCCTGGCCGTAGCCGCAGCTAAGGAAGAAGCAGAAATACGTAAGCGCCGTGAGCAGCGCACACAGGAAGCCGCGGCTCAAGGAGAGCAAACCGTGCAGATACCTGCGCTCAATGCGGTTACTAAACCCCCCTCGCGTTCCGAATTACGCAAAGCCCGCGAACGCGGAGAAGCCACCATCGAAGTGGAAGGGGTAAAGTTCCCCACCGGTTTGGTGCCAGTAATCCACACTGATGCCGACGGACAAGCGATCAATCCCGAAGCCGCGGATTCGCTGACCCCAGAAGTTCCGGCTACTGAGGAAGTTTCAGCTCCCACGATGCCAGCGGCAGAGCTGGCGTTACCTGCGCAAAGCCCTCAGCCGGCGGCATATTCTCCGCTCCTAGAAGCTACCCCGGAGGTTTCATTTAACCCGGCGGTATCCCCGCAGCCGGCACAGTCCTACCAACCGGAAACCTCCTACAACCCAGCTGCTTCTCTACAACCGGCAGACTCCTACCAGCCACAGGCTTCCTACAGTCCCTCAGCCTCATTACAACCAGAAGATTCCTACCAACCTCAGGCTGCTTACAACCCAGCTGGCTCACCGCAGCCGGCACAGTCCTACCAGCCACAGGCTTCCTATAATCCGGCGGCCTCACTACAACCAGAGGATTCTTACCAGCCACTGTCCTCCTACAGTCCAGCTGCCTCCCTACAACCAGCAGACTCGTATCAACCACACGCATCATATAACCCAGCTGTCTCACCACAGCCAGCACAGTCCTACCAACCGCATGCCTCCTACAACCCGGCAGCCTCCTATCAACCTCCCGCAAACCAAGCGGCGGTAACTCCTGAGCACACCGAAGAATGGTACGAGGACGACAATTTTGACCTGGACGGATTAGGCGATGGTCCTGATATGGCAGATTTCGAAGGCGAATCCACCTTTGACCAGAGCCAAGGAGGTAGCAACCGATGAGAAAAATGCGAGTACTATTGTCCGTTACCGCAGCTAGCTGCCTGGCAATAACCAGCCTGGCAGGATGCACTAGTGTCGCTGAGCGCAAAGAGGTACCAAGTTCTTCTCCCACCGAGACTTATCCAGCTCTGCGAGTCGAACAGGTAGACCCCATCCTTAAGGCGATTAACTCCGCTTTAGCCGCCGGAGACGCCAAATTTGATGCCGGAGCCCTAAAACCCAGAGTGGCCGGTCCTGCACTGGCCATGCGCACCGCGCAATACCAGATGCATCAAAAGAACGACCGGGCGGTCCCAACTGCGCTACCTGCGTCCTCGGAAATCACTACCGTAACCTCTGGAAACAAGTGGCCACGCGCTTTGCTTAACGTGACGGGGGCAGATAGCAGCGGGGCAAAATATGTGGAAATAATCCGGCAAGACCAGGCAACCAGCCCCTATCAACTATGGCAGTGGATGCAGCTACTGCCCAAGGCGTCTTTGCCCGAAACTGACGTGGTAGCCCGGGGATCGAAAACTTTAGATCTGGCTAGCGATGCAAACCTGATGTTTTCTCCGGAAGTAGCGGTCAACACTTGGGCGCAGACTGTCTTTGATGCCAAAGCAAAAAATGCCGACAAAGTGTTTGTGGATCCCCTCATGGAGGGTAAACGCGCAGAATTGAAGGCATTGACCGAGGGAGTAGGAAATGCCGGTAAGGTAGCATCCACCGTAGCTCCTACTGATTTTAAAAATAACACCCTGGCGATTAATCTGCCCGCGAAAAATGGGGCACTGGTGGCGACCACCTACACTCAAGAAGTTAAGCTGACGGACGTAGCTAAAGATAAACCGATCACCCTCAGCGGTGATGTGGTTAATCTGCTGGACGACGGCAAGGTCACCAAACAAGCTTCCTGGAGCCGAGTTATCTGCGTGCTACTGCAGATACCACCCAAGGGCACCAAAGATGGCAAGGTGCGGGTAATCGCGGCTTCTGAAGTTTTAACGGCGGCCGCTAAGTAAGGATGGTTTCGATTGGCACAAACACATGGAGCAGTTGATCTATCGCAATTTGCTGCTAAGACTGCAACGGATTCTCAACCAGGATTGGCGGATAATCCTGCCGTAAGCGAAGCACCAGCTGATGCCGGAAGCAGGCGACATCAAAGTAGCGGTGCTGTAGTTGCCGGTCCTTTTATTCGCGACGCTGACGATGGCACTTTTGAGGAAGTCGCTGAAACCTCGCTTAAAGTGCCGGTAATCATTGACTTGTGGGCTCCCTGGTGCGGACCTTGCAAACAACTCGGCCCGATTCTAGAGGAACTGGCGCGCGAATATCAGGGGCGATTCCAATTGGTGAAAATCAATGTGGATGATTCTCCGCAGTTAGCGCAGGCATTCCAGGCGCAATCCATTCCCATGGTGGTGGCGCTGATCGGGGGTAGACCCGCACCTCTTTTCCAAGGGGCGCAGCCCAAAGCCCAGATTAAACCGCTTATCGATCAGGTCTTACAGATCGCCGGACAGGCAGGACTAACCGGCGTGATGGCAGGAGAAGCGGACTCGAGTCAGGAAGATCCGCGAACCGAAGAAGAAAAAGCAGTTGAAGCTTTGGTAGAAGCAGGAGATTACCCAGAGGCTATGAAGCAGGCGCAAAAGCTATTGCGGAACCGCCCCGAAGAATCCTCCCGCTATCAGGCACTGGTAGATAAAGTATCGATTGCGCAGCGTTTGCAGACTGAAGAAGGCCAAGATGATTCCGATCCCCTGGTTTTGGCGGATCGTTTTTTCCAAGCCGGCAATGAACCGCAAGCTTTCGATCTACTGTTATCCCTTATCGCAAAGTCTGCTGACGAGGAGCGCGACGAGTTTCGCCAACGTCTGCTGGAGCTATTCCGCCTGTCTCGCAACCCCGAGGCCGTAAAATTGGCGCGACAGCGCCTGTCTAGGCTGTTATTTTAGAAACCCTCCCTGCGGGGGATAAATGCAAGGTAGACTGGTTGACACCAGGCCAAATAGAAAGGTTCTAACGTAACCATGAAACCAGATTTTATCCCCGCATATGATCCCCAAGAGGGCGCGCTCAGAGCTAGAGAGCTTTTCGAGGAAACCTTTGCAGCGAAACCAGAAGGAGTCTGGCGGGCTCCTGGTCGGGTCAATGTAATCGGGGAACACACCGATTACAATGGCGGGAAGGCGCTACCTCTCGCCCTCCCCCACGCTATCTATGTGGCGCTGCGGGTACGGGAGGACGATCAACTAAAAATTATTTCGGAAGACTTCCCACAGCTAAGCGTTCACAGCCTTTTAGAGTTAGCAAAAAACTATCCCGCTAGTGGCCCTGGCGCTTTTGTTGGGGGCGTTATCTTGGGGTTGAAACAGGTACTTGAAGATAACGGCCACCCGGAAAAAGCGCAAGAACTAGCGCAGAAAGTACCGGGACTGGAAGTAGCGATAGCTTCCAGCGTTCCCTTAAGCGCCGGTCTGTCTTCTTCCGCCGCTTTAGAATGCGCAATCGCGGTGGGTATTGACGACCTGGCTTCGCTGGGGTTGGCAGGCAGCTTTGAGGGAAGAAAACTGCTGGTAGAGGCAGGAAAGGTAGCTGAGAACCGCTATGTGGGGGCTCCTACCGGAGGTTTAGATCAATCTGCATCGATGCTTTGTGAACAAGATCGAGTCCTGGAACTGGATTGTGCCACCTGGCAAACTCGTTCCCACCCCTTTGATTTGCCAGCTTTGGGGTTGTCCTTACTAGTGATAGATACCTGCACTTCCCATGATCTTGCGGACGGGCAGTACGGGGCACGCCGAGCTGCCTGTGAGGAGGCGGCTCAGTTTTTGGGGGTGAAAGAACTTGGTGAACTGGTACCGAAAGGTATTGCGCCCTCCGATAACCTGACCGACTTAGAAGCTGCAGACTATCCTCCCTCTTGGGTGCAATCGCAGTTGGACAAATTAGAGGACACGGAGCAGGTTTCCCGAGTACGCCACGTACTTACCGAGATTGCTCGCTGCCAGCGGCTGTGTGAGCTTTTAGAGGCAGGCGCGGATCTAGATCAATGGCGCGAGCTGCTAGACGCCTCCCACGAATCCTTGCGGCGCGACTACGAAGTTACCTGCAAAGAACTAGATGTTGCGGTGGAGGCAGCCCGGGGGGCCGGCGCCTATGGAGCCCGGATGACAGGAGGAGGCTTCGGAGGGTGCGCTATCGCCCTGGTTCGCAGCGACCAGCTAGAGGCAACTGCCGATGCCATACTAGATGCTTTCGCCAAAGCTGGTTTTAACCAGCCCCGCTTCCTTAGCGCCTTGCCCTCCGCCGCAGCCGGCAGAGTGGAATAGTCGTAACCATTTGTTAAATCAGCAAGTTCCGCCGGGTCAAACTCTTTTAGCTTTACCCGGCGGAACTTTGCAGTTTAAAAATCAGCAGCTAACCCAACACTATAGATAGTGCTTGTTTGCAACTGTTCAGTCACCTTTCTCTATTACCTGGTTCTGGGAATCCGCGGTCTCGCTATCTTCCAGATTCGGCATGTTCTCTACATCAGGCAGTTTCTCCGCATCGAGCTCAGCTAGCTTAAGGCCAAGAGATTCTTTAGCACCAGATCCTCCCATAGCGTGACCTTGTACTACCTTTTCGGCAGTACTCTCATTGGCGTTAATGCTAGGAACTGCGGCTTTAAGTGCCTGCGCATCCTGGTCATCAAGTTGCGCCCGCAACTGTTCGTTCTTCTTTTCCACGTCCAAGAAGAACAAGAGCACCAAAATCAATAGGTTGGCAATCGTAGGTACCCACAGGTACATGAACTTGATCATCTGTAGAGCCGATTCCACTTGTACCTTGGCTCCGCCTACATAACCCCCTACCTCAAGCAACCAACCGGCGACTGCGGTACCTACCCCACTGCCGACCTTGACCCCTAAAGAAGAACAAGAGAACATCATGCCATCGATGCGTTTCTTAGCGCGCAAGAAGGTGTTCTCGCTGATCTCAGCAATCAGGGCGTTAAGGGTTCCCTGGAGCGGGCTCATTCCCAGCGAAGCTAATCCGGAGAAAAATAGCATCAACGTGACTGAGCCCATCGACGCACCCAGAACTACCCCTAAGCGTCCGAGGACGGCCACTATGTAACCTACGATTGTAACCGGCTGCATCCTCCCGATCTTCGAAACCACCAGTGGGGTTATCAGTAGCCCCACAATCAGAGGAATGTTAATGGCCCAGGCAAACACGCCCAGTAATTTAGCGTTACCCAGAATATAGGTCATGAAATAAATGCCCATATTTAGGGTGGCGGTGAAGAACTGCATCAAAATAAAGCAAACTACGATAATCACGTAGTAACGGTTACCCATCAGCTTCAACGCTTCCAGGAAGGTAACATCGTCATCAGTCTTAGCTGCTTCCTCATCCCCCTCTGCCAATTCAGTGGGAGAAAGCTCTTTGACCGAGAACACCGCCAAGGTGTTAGACAAGATACCGATTATCGCGTAAATAATCGCCACATTTCGCCAGGCAGCCGCACCGCCACCCATCGCTTCAACTACACTGACGGTGATGGTTTGAATCGTGAGATTAGTGCCAAAGGCGAACATGAAACGGATCGACCCCATCTGCACCCGCTCGGAGCGATTCTTAGTAATTAACGCGGTCAAGGCAGCATAGGCAATGTTATTTGCGGTGTAAAACACCGCATTCAACAGGGTATAAGCGATGAAGAACCAGGTGTATTGGGCGGTTTTACCCATAGAGGTGGGGATGGCATAAATCGCTATCAACATGGCGGCACATCCAAAGAATGCGTAGAACATCCAAGGCCGTGCCTTACCCATTTTCGAATGGGTTTTGTCCATTAAGCGCCCAAAAATGATATCCGAGAAACCGTCGAAGAACTTCGACAGCATTATCAGGGTTCCTATGACTCCAGCGCTCAGTCCTAGGGTATCCGTAAGGTAAATCATTACGAACGCCGAAAGGAAAGCGTAGACCACGTTCCCGGCGATATCACCAGAGCCGTAACCTACTTTGTTGTACCACTTAAGGTATTTCTTTTCTTCCATGGGGTATCTTGTCCTTTGAATTAGTTGGAAAGACGGATAGTGAAAGAGAATTGGGTGGTCTCGAAATCAAGACGATATTTTTCCTGTAACTTTGGTCCGCAGCTTTGCGAACCGATCCCCGCCATCAGGTGATCTAGGCACAAGATGGTGCTATCAGCTTCCGTTAACTGATAGTCATGAGGTTTAGTTGTAAGCTCCTCTTGACAGTAATAACTGGCGTTAAAGGAGAATACGTCCTCGCTGACAACCTCGATCTTCAGGTCCTTTCCGGCAAGACACAGATAGTCGCAATCTGAGCGAGATCCGTTTTCTTGCGGACGTAAATAATTTTGGAACAAATCGGAAACTGAGGATTCGAAGCGTCCATGCCAGCTAGAACGACGCTTGTCGATATAGCTTTCATGCGGTCCCAACCCTGCCCAAGTGGCCTGCTGCAAAGATTTATCCAGGAAGAAACGCAGCCCCAAGCGAGGCAGCTCGGGGAATTGGGTATCTCGGCACACCTTCGCGTTTACCTGTAAAGTTCCGTCTGGCCTAATAATCCACTCGATATCGGCCTTCAGTAGTGGCTGCAAAGTTTTTGCCACCAGTGCCACTTTGGCGCTTATCACCGCACCTTGAGATTCGCTATTTACGTGAACCTCATAAGCGTGCGGGTAGGCACGGTCGTAGCGCGCTCGCTCCCAGAGGGCGCGAATATACATATCGTTATCAGTGGGAGCACGCCAAATATTTAACTCCGCCGGCTGCTTTAATAGTTCTTTTCCACCTAGCTCAATCCCAGTCAGCATCCCGGTATGACGCGAGAAGTGGTAAGTGTAATCCGCACTAACAACGCATATTTCTAGGGGATCTTCCGTTATCGTAGCTGCACCCTCGCCCTCGACAGTAGTAACGGCCTTTACTAGCTCTAGGGCGCGGGGGGTGTGGGGGCTTTGATTCTTGAGGGCGAACTCGTCAAAACCCAGTAGATCTCCGGATTCCAAGAAGGCTAAGGGCTGGGTTAAGTAGGCTTCTACCCGCAGGTAGCAGCGTCCTTCCGCAGGCACTTCTAGCTGCAAAGGAATCTCCACGGTTTCGTGAGCGGGCAAATTTGGTACTTCCAAAGTGCCGCTTTCTTCTTGTCCGTCTACCACTTTCACCCAGCGTAAGGAGGTAAAATCGGCGGCGTTTAGGTGGTCGGCGGTATTATTAACCAGCAGTTTTCCGCCTTCTTGATCATATTGGCAGCGCAAGGGCCGGTAGACATTTTTGGCTTCTAGCAAACCAATATGAGGTACGCGTTCAGGGGAAACTAAACCGTCTACACAGAAGTTTCCATCGTGGGGATCTTCGCCACTATCGCCGCCATAGAGTAGATGCCCATTGCTGTCCCGGACTGCGTGGTCACACCACTCCCAGATAAAACCGCCGCACATGCGAGCATCGGAACGCACTTTGTCCCAGAACTCTTCGAGATCACCCGGGCCGTTACCCATAGCGTGACAGTACTCGACTAAAAGGAAAGGCTTGTCCCCTAGATTTTCTAGGTAATCGTCAATATCAGATAGCGGCGGGTACATCCGCGAATACAGGTCGATATTTTGGTAGTCATATTTGCGGTCGGAAGACCGATAGAACGCGCTTTCGTACTGAGTTACCCGGCTAGGATCGAATTGTTTCACCCAAGCCAACGATTCTTCGAATGTGCAGCCATAAGCGCATTCGTTACCTGCTGACCAGGAAAATACACTGGGACGATTCTTTTCCGAGTGAACACACAGTTGCATGCGATTCATCGTGGGCTCGATCCAATCGGGGTTATTGGAAATCGGATGGTTCCAATGTTCCTCAATATTTTCTTCAGATTCGTCCTGTAACAGACGATTGCGAGTACCGTGGCTTTCATTATCGGCCTCGCTCATCACATAAAATCCCGCTTGGTCACACAGGTGATAGAACTGGGGACAGTTGGGATAATGGGAGGTTCGCACCGCGTTGATATTGTGCCGGCGCATCATCCGCAAATCCCGCTTAATATGCTCGATAGACACTACCGGACCGGAATCGGGGTCGCTATCGTGGCGATTAACCCCTTTGATTTTGAGGGGGCTGCCGTTGAACTTTAGAACCGCGTCCTCGATAGTAACTTGCCGCACCCCCACTTTCTCGGCGATCACTTCGCCCTCGCTGACCATAACCAGGTCATATAAGTAGGGGTCACCCGGATGCCACAGCCGGGGATTATCGACACTAAAGCTGGCGCAGTGGGTGTAGATACCTTGCGGATCCGCGAAGGGTTCGAGGACGCTGGTGGCTATCTCGCCCTCAGGGTCACAGAGCCTGGCGGTAATGTCCAGCGCTTCTCCCGTAAAGTTGGCACGCAGGGTTACTTCTGCCCGACCATCCTGCAAATCGGTAGTAACGAAATAGTCATTCAGATGTGAGAGCGGCCGTTTCAACAGGTAAACGTCACGAATAATCCCGGAAGTGCGGAATTTATCTTGGTCTTCCAGGTAGGATCCATCAGACCATTTGAAAACCAGCACCGCCAGAATGTTTTCCCCTTCCTTTAAATATTCGGTGATATCAAAAGTGGATTGGGAGTGCGTGACCTGGGAATAACCGACGTATTGTCCGTTTATCCACAGGTAGAAGCAGGAATCTACTCCCTCGAAAATCAAAGTGGCCTCGGGAGCTTGCGAGTCTTTTTCATAGTTAAAGGTATGGCGATAGGCTCCCGCAGGGTTGTTATAAGGAACATGGGGTGGATCGAAGGGGAAGGGGTAGTTAATGTTGGTGTATTGATACTGATCGTAACCGTGATGCTGCCAGGATCCAGGAACCGGGATACGCCCGGGTAACGCCACGCGCTCACAGGCGAAAAAGTCGGCAGGCACCGCCTCTAGGTTTGGGTAATACCCAAAGTCCCAGTCACCATTCAAGAGCTGGAAACGATCAGAGGCCTCACGCTCTAGGTTAAAGTTACGTCCTCGGTTTTTTTCTTTGGCCGCCTGTAGCGGCGAGAACGGAATATAGTAGGCGCGCGCCGGGAGAGTATTTTCGTGTAAGACCTGCAGGTCTTGGTGGTGAATTTCCAGTTGCATCTGCTTCTCCTAATGAATGGGAGTTTTATTGCTTGTACCCTACACCTGCTTTGGTGCTATCGATGTCAACAATACTGATAACGATAACACATGTAGAAGTCGGGCAAGTCCTAAATGAATTAGGTTTTCACCTGGTACGCTTCACGCGTGACGGGAAATAAGGCACGCGGTACTAAATCTGCTTCTATCTACGATGTAGCTAGAGAAGCAGCGGTATCCGCACAGACTGTTTCCCGAGTGGTACGCGGGCACCAAAACGTGTCACCGTTGACCCGGGAACGAGTGCTGCAAGCAATTTCCGACCTCGGATACAAACCTAACCGCACCGCGCGTGCTTTGCGCACCGGTTCCTATGGCGTTATCGGGTTACTCACACAAGAAATCCGACGTACCGGGGAAGCACATACCTCCAACGGGGTTTTCGACCGAGCTCGCCAACTAGGCTATTCAGTGAGCCTGGTGCAGGTGGAGTATCCTCATACTCCACAGGTGCACCGGGCTATGTCGCTACTTTCCCAAGAAGATATTGACGGATTAGTGATTGTACAGGCCGGAGATGCCCATGCCGAGCAGCTCACTCTCCCCAAAAATTTGCCGGTTGCTTCTTCGGATTCCAATCTAGTTGACGTTTACCCATCTGCTTCTGCTGATCAAGTAGGAGGGGTGCGCGCGGCAATGCGGCATCTACTAGATTTGGGGCATCGCACCATTTATCACGTGAGCGGCCCAGAACATTCACGCTCTGCGAGGGTACGAGAAGAGATTTGGCGTGAAATGCTGGCTGCAGAAAATCGGGAAATCCCGACGGTAATTCCCGGAGATTGGTCAGCAAACGCTGGTTACGAAGCTGGAAAACAACTAGCGAAAAACCCGGAAGTTACCGCAGTTTTTTGCGCCAACGATGAGGTCGCCTTAGGACTGATCCGAGCGCTAAACGAAAGACAGATCCGTGTACCGCAGGATGTGTCCGTAGTGGGCTTTGACGGAATCGAATTATCTGAGTTTTCATTCCCACCGCTTACTACGGTAAAACAGGACTTTTATGCTGCCGGAGTGGAAATGGTGAACCTGATTAACCGGCAGCTGCAGGGGGAAACCAATAACCTTCATCTGACGATTCCAACGGAGCTAATAGTGCGCGCAACCACTGCTCCACCCCAAAGATAGGTACACAGGAAAAATACTCTACTAAACCTGCAGGTAAACAATACTTTGCGGAGAGTAAGGGATTCGAACCCTTGATACCCTTGCGGGTATAACGGTTTTCAAGACCGTCTCCTTCGGCCACTCGGACAACTCTCCTGGCCTACGCTAAAGCGTAAGGACAAGCCCCATGTTACAGTTGCTAACCGCCAGAGCTAAAATCCGCCAAATCTTTTCTTACGACTTGGCTCCTCAGGCAGCGGTTTATCCAGCAACCCCTGCGCCAGAGCCATCGCGAATACCGGAGACAAAGGCAGACGGGGCAATAGTACCGCCTGCACGGCATGGTAAACACTGTCCCGTAACTTTTGGTTCTCTAAATCTAGCGGCTGATTTTCAGGGGAGAGCCGATGTACGATTCTTCCGCCACGCACCAGAAAGTGCTCATAGGCGAAATCAAGCCAGGCACGATAGCAATGTTCATAATGGTCTACTACTTCTGCTGAGGCTCCGTCTTGTTGGGCAGCTCGCAACATCGTGACTGCCGCACCGATTGCCTCAAATTGCACCCAGGCCTGGCGATCGCGGATTATTGGTTTGCCTTCCCAATCCACGGTGAAGGCAAAACCAGGAGCCCCGTCACGCCTCCAGGCATCTTCTCGCGCCCGCTCAAATATTTCGGTTGCAGCTTCACTGAGCCATTCAGGTACTTCTTTGTTGGTATTTTTCAACATGGCTCGTGCCTCTAACATTAGACGCGAGAACATGAAGGAGTGACCTACATCAGAGCCGTAAGCCCGGTGGGTTTCCTGCGGATTATCCCGGTTATATCCCAGTAGCGGCTGCCAGTCACTGTCATAATGCTCCGGGATTCGCCAGTTATATTCACGAGATACCCGGGCAACTCGCTCTAGAATCCGTATAGCCCGCTCCGTCCATTTACTGTCATTAGTAACCTGGGCTACCAGCATATATGCCTCTACCATATGCATATTAGAGTTCAGACCCCGGTAATCTTCGCAGACAGAATAGTCACGATTGAAGCTCTCGCAGACCATTCCTGCTTCCTGATCCCACCAGTGCAGATCGTTATCGCGAATAGCTTCTTGCATCAATTCGTGGGCGCCGATACGATCCGCAGCAGTTGCCGAGGCCGCTCCCAACAGTAAAAATGCGTGGGAGTAGGAACGCTTGTCGTCACGTCCTTGATAAGGGATCGCCTTTCCATCCTGGTCAAGTTCATGCTCAATGGCATCGAACCATCCGCCATTATCAGGGTCACGGAAATACTGGTTGAGGCAACGAATCCCGTGCTCTACCAGGCGGCGACATCCGGGCACCCCCAACAGCACCCCAAGAGAAAACACGTGCACCATCCGGGCGGTAAGATACAACTGAATCGGCTGTTCTAGGTCAACTTCGCCGTTCCGATCTAGGCAGGCAAATCCCGTTTTGACCTCTGATTTACGCCCGTAATCCAGCAAGTCCTGCAAACAGGCAGACAGCCAACGGTTATGTTCGATTGAGTCGAACCAAAACATTGTTCAGCTCCTTTGTTGATGTTTCCTTTGGGGCAGGTAAAAAGACTAAACAAATTTCATCTGGTGACGCACGGGGGTAACCGCGTCAGTTAGAGCGGGCACCGCCAGATAATCCACCCCTGATTCGCCATAAGCACCGGCGTCTTCCAGGTCTATATCTCCCCTGACTTCCAGCAGGGTTCCGGGATTAATCGTCTGGCGGTGATCAGCGGCCAGGGTTGCTTGTTCAGGGGTAAATCCCTGCAGAGCTACCAGATCAACCTTCATTTTCAACAGCGGATCCAGGTCTTGCAGGCGATCTATTTCTACCTCGATCGGTTTACCCTTGGCCGCTGTGCGTACGTGATTAATAACGTCTCCCAGCCCGGTTCCCAGTTTCAGATGTTCCACCGTTACCTGCGGGAAAGAGCCGACACCGAGGCGAGAAGTCATACCATCCCCCACTCTAACCGCATATTTTTCAAGCTCGCCTAAGCCGGGAGTAACCGAGAGAGTATCCCTGACTACCAGTTTCGTCTGCGAAAGTGCCTGCGCCAACTGCGCGGTCTTTGTTGCAATCCCTGACAGATGCGATAAGAACCACAGACATAGATCCCGGGCTTCCAAGAGGCCGCGAGTACTACCGCTCAGTTCCAAAACTGGAGTTCCCGCAGCTACCGTGGTGCCATCCGCAATTCGTAAGTGCAAGTCATATTCTCCCAGCACTTGCTTTAGTACTTCGCGAGCAACGGGGATCCCACAGATTCGACCATCTTGGAGGGCAATAAATTGCACGCGGGCACGATCATTCTCTGGAACTACCGCGGCAGTAGCTATATCTTCTCCATAGCTTCGGCAGCTCTCCAGGGCACGCTCTACTACTTGAGGCACATAATCTCCCTGAGGATACTGCAGGTAATCAGCCATCGAATCTCTCCGTCCTTTAAACAACTATCTCCGAATGCGTGAGGGCGCCCTGGCTTAATCCTTTCACGCTTTGCGCTCAGATTTAGGCGTTCGGAACTGGCTCCAGGATTTCTTTTCCACCCAGGTAGGGACGCAGCGCCCGCGGTACATACACGGAGCCATCCGCTTGCTGATGGTTTTCCAGGATAGCTACCAGCCAACGTGTACAGGCTAAAGTGCCGTTCAATGTCGCTACCGGTTGGGTTTTCCCGTTTTCGTCACGGTAACGGATTCCCAAGCGGCGAGCCTGGTAGGTGGTGCAGTTAGAGGTAGAGGTTAGCTCCAGGTAGCGTTCCTGGCTGGGCAGCCAGGCTTCACAGTCGAACTTGCGGGCTGCTGAAGTTCCCAAGTCCCCAGCGGCGGTATCGATTACCCGGTATGGCAGCTCAACTTTTTGCAACATTTCCTCTTCCAGTGCCAATAGGCGCTGGTGCTCGTCCTGCGATACTTCGGGCAGGCAGTAAGAAAACATCTCTACCTTATTGAACTGGTGCACCCGAATAATTCCGCGCACATCTTTACCATGGGAGCCTGCCTCCCGTCGATAACATGCTGACCAGCCGGAATAACGTAAGGGCTCTTCCCCTAGTTCCAAGATTTCCCCGCCATGGTAACCGCCGAGGGCGACCTCGGAGGTACCTACCAGGTAGAGGTCATCGGCGGGTAGGTAGTAGATTTCTTCGGAATGCTCGGTCAAGAATCCGGTTCCCCGCATGGTGTCGGGAGTGACCATGGTGGGAGTGGTCATGGGGATAAATCCATGCTGCTCTGCCAAATCCCAAGCGCAGGTGAGCAGTGCCAGTTCCAGGCGCGCCCCGATGCCTCGTAGATAGTAGAAACGGGAGCCAGATACTTTAGCGCCTCGCTTAACGTCGATTGCCTGCAGCATCTCCCCGATTTCCAGATGGTCACGGACTTTGATGCCCTCGGCTGCAAAATCGCGAATCTTCGCGCCGCGGTGGGCAAGAACTGCATAGTCGTCCTCGCCGCCCGAGGGAATCCCGGGAATGATGATATTGGGCAGTGCCGCCAGCAGATCCTGTGCTTTTGTGGAAGCTACTCCCGCCTCGGCCTCGGCTTCTTTAACTTTTCCCGCCAGTTCTTTAGCTTTGGCAAGTACTTGAGGCCGCTCACTGGGATCAGCTCGCCCAATGCTCTTAGACAGCGCCTTTTGCTCCGCGCGCATCGCTTCGAATTCTTGCTGTTTTTTTAATCGGAGCCCATCTGCGGCCAGTACTTCATCAATCCGCGCGGGATCATCCCCGCGGGCAATTAGGGAATCTTTTGCTGGCTGCGGATCCTCACGCAACTGACGAATATCAATCATGTTTTTATCATATCGTTACTGGGCACCCCTTCTCATATCGCCTTTCCGATCGAGTAACTGGTGGCGGAATGCCTGGCAGTATTGGTCAGTTGCGTCCCGCCAATCCTCAGCTTGCTTCCTCGTTGCTCTAAGATCACTGCAAATGTTCTAAACTAGCAGCCATGACCACTGTGCTCTGGATTCTGGTAATCGCGGCGCTAGCCTTAGGGATTATTGCTTTGTCGTGGGCGATTAGTGCCCGCCGGATTGCAACCCGGGCAATGAAACTTGCGATTAAACAAGGATTTTCGGCGCCTACCACTACCTGCAGCAATGAGTCTTCAAAACGGGTGGTGGTGATTTATAACCCCATGAAGATTGCGGATCTTAATGAATTCCGCCACGTCGTTACCCAGCGCGCCCAGGCCACCGGTTACGAGGAACCAGTGTTCTTAGAAACCGACCAGGACTCTTTAGGGGCTAACCAAGCTAAAGAAGCGATCCGGCAAGAAGCCGGGCTGGTTATTTCTGCCGGTGGGGACGGCACTTTACGGATCATCGCGGCTACCTTATCCGAAAGCCGAATTCCGCTCGGGATTTTGCCGCTAGGAACCGGGAATCTTTTAGCCCGCAATCTCAATATCCCAATTGATTCTTTACCCCGTGCCTGTGAAATTGCGTTTACCGGTAAGAACACCGGCGTTGATTTGGGGATTTTGAAAACTGAAACTGAAGAGGAGTTTCCATTTCTGGTCATGGCGGGGATCGGCTATGACGCAGAAGTGATGAACCGAGTCTCTAGCAAACTTAAAGAGTCGATCGGCTGGGGTGCCTATGTCGTTTCCGGGATCGCCGCTTCAAATAAACCCCCGATCACTATGGATGTTGCTTTTGGAGACCAGTCGCACCCACGAACTCGGAAAGTCAATACCCTACTGTTTGCTTCCTGCGGGGAGCTAGTGGGGGGCATCCCCCTCTTGCCGGAGGCTAACCCGCATGATGGCTGGTTAGAAATATTAATGCTGAGTGTACGCGGCGGATTAATTGGGTTTTTAGAGGTAATTAGTGGAATATTCCGCGACACTTTAGGGGTTAAAAAACTCACCGCCGGATTGGTATCCAAAACCGATGTGATCCGCACCCGGACAGCCAGCGCCAAAGTGCATGGGGAGCCGCGGATGATTCAAGTCGATGGCGATACGGTGGGCAGCTACCGGGAGATTTCCGCCTCTTTAGATCGCGGAGCAGTAGTAGTACGCATCCCCTAGGAAACTCCAAGGGGTCTGCATAGCCCATAATCGCGAACTCGTGACCTACCTACTTTTGTAAAATCGAATCCACCCAGCCCCGGGCACGCTGAAAATCACCGTCTCCCGTGCGGGGAGCATGGTCATTTCGTACTTGGTCGGCGCGCGCATAGGAGCCTAAAAATCGTAAGTCTTCACTGATCCGATACAGCCCCCGCAGTGCGGATTGCACTCGCTCTTCCCTAACGTGTCCATCCAGATCAATACTGAACACGTACCGTCCCGGATGCCCGGCTAGGGGACGCGACTCGATACGACTAAGGTTTATTCCTCGTGCCGAAAACTGTTGCAGCATTTCTAGCAGCGCCCCCGAACGGTAATCATTAGGTAGACGTACTTGGATAGTAGTTTTATCGGCTCCGCAGGGCTGAGGTACCTGACCGGGATTCGCCACTTCCACGAAACGGGTAACTGCTCCGGGATTGTCGGCCACGTCCTCGTAAAGAGGCGTAAGCCCATAGGTGGTTACTGCTGCCTCCGAGGCTAGCACCGCTTGAAAACCTGCATTGCCTGCAGAAAGCATCCGGGCAGATTCCGCGGTGGAGGTAGTGGCCACATGAACCGCCCCCGGCAAGTGATCGGCTACCCAGTTGCGGCATTGTGCCCAGGCATGAGAGTGGGTGCCGATGTGAGTAATCTCGGAAAGTTTCGTCCCTTCGCGTACCGCTAAAGTGAACCCGACCGGGACAATCATTTCTGCTACTATTTGCAGGCGCTTGTCCCATCCCAGGGAATCCAAGGTGGCGCTAACTCCGCCTTCAATGGAGTTTTCGATAGGCACCACTGCCCGCTCCGCTTTACCCTCCCGCACCTTATCCATAGCGAGGCGTTCCCCGGCACAGGGGATCAGCTGGGCACCCGCCGGTGCCACTTGTAGCAATGCCTGGTGACAAAAAGTGCCTACCGGCCCTAAGAACGCGTAGTTATTAACTGCAGTATTCATCTCCGCTTCCTTTATCAACTATTTTCACGATACTAGGAAAAATGCCCTTAACCCTTATCGAGACCGTAGAATATGGCTGTGGTGAAAACAGTAAGGCATCTTTCCCGTTTAGGTTGCGCCCTCCTGTTTAGTTTTTTCTTTACATTACTGGTATCACCGGTAGAGCCAGCGGCGGCAACTACTTGGGAACCAGAACCCGCCCCTAAAGCTCTAACGCAACAGCAACGTCTCTACTACCCTAGTCTGGATACCTATACCACCCCGCGGGTTAGGGATCCCCTACTGGTAGTGCTAACTAGGGATCTTTCCTGGCAACAAATCGCCCCCAATTTGAAGCAATACCCACAGCTAGCAAAATACGCCTCGGCGGGTGCGGTCGGCACTGTTAACACCTCGATATGCCTTAGCGAGTCTGTGCTAACCATACAAAATGGCTATCCTGCCCACTTGGCGCGCCCCTGCCCTAGAGCTGCGGTAGCGGCCGGGAAAATAGCGGGAATTGACGCAAGTTACTGGCAAGAAACTCAGCAGGCAAGCCCGGGACAATTAGCAGGCGTTTTAGAAGCCTTCGGGATTAAAACGCGAGCAATCGGCTCCCAGGCGGGCTTATTATTGGCTGACGGTAACGGCTCCGTGAAAAATTATGCCGCACTACCCGAATCCGTCCCGGAACTGACGGCCAAAGTAAAAGCCGGTATTTCCGAGGGCGGGCTCACCGTAGTAGATCTAAGTACACTGTCTTCAGCGGAGCGGCAACTACAAATGTTGGAGGGGGCACTAGCGGGGTTAAGCCCCAAGTCGGGGCTGATTTCCCTGTCCCTAGTGGCCGATGCAAAAAACACTGCGCCCTATTTGCTGAGTTATTCCCCAGCTAGCGGTACCGGCCTAGCCACCTCCGCGAGCACCAACGCTGCCGGTCTAAGCACTTTAGCCGATACTAACGCTCAGATTCTTTCGCATTTCTCCCTGCCGGTGCCTGACGGAAACCGAGGAAGGGCGCTAAGTGCTCACAGTCTGCCCGGGCAGTCACAATCGTTAATAAACTTAGACAATACTGCCAGCAGTTCCGCAGAAAAAGACCTGCAACAGCGTTTAGATTATTTACAAAACCAGGTTCAACTTTCTACTGTCAACCTCGACGTTAAAATCTCGCTTTATCTGGCTATTACTTGCTGTCTCTTCTTGAGCTTTGGAGGATATCTGGGGAGCAGGAAGCGCGGACAGCTAAAGCGGCGCCGCATCCGAATTCCCCTGAGCGCCGCTGCAGTTTTCGCTGCCTTCCTTTCTCCTGCTTCTTTCTGCCTCTACTACCTATTAGGTGCTGACTGGGCAGTATCGCCCGCCTGGGCTGGCGGCGCGATAGCTCTAGTTGCGTCACTTTTTACCGTCCTGTTAGCGCTTTTAGTTTCGGCGCTGCGACAATCTTTCGCTTTTTCTCCTGCCCAACTGGCGCGCGGGGCAGGGATAGCTACGAGCGCCTTCACCTTGGGGATTATTCTCTGGACGCGCAAACAGGCTGAATATACACAAGTGGGAACCCCTTTGGGTTATAGCGTTTTAGACGGCCCCTTCTTGTGGCAACTATCTGCCGAAGCCGCCGCCTTGACGCTTAGCTGCATCCTACTAGCCGTGGTTTGCGCACTTGCCTCCTTACCGCCTATAGATACTTTCTGGCGTCGAAACCGGGTTAAATGCCGAGCAATAACTGCGGTAACGGCGCTAGCCTTATTAACTGGCTTGTGGCTGTGGGCAGGAGTTTCGGCTCTGATCTGTGCCCTACTTTTCCTCGCTCCTTTAGCTGTGGCATTTTTGACTTATGCCTCTCCACTTGTTGCTTCGCCCTGCGCTTCGCGTTCGAGTTCGCATTTTCGAGCGGTTTCAGTAGTGGCAGTGCTGGGGGCACTATCCCTGGGGTGCGCCGGAATACTCGGGACCTTTGGAGTAAGTCCCGATGCCCCGGCCACCAAGATCGATGCCTTATCCCAGTCCGCAGATACCAAAGTGGCGGTGGTTTTCACTTCGGGTCTTTCCTGGGAAGACCTAGTGGCAGCACAGCCGGAACTGGCACACCGTTCCTCGGCAGTTAGAAGCGGGGCTCTATTTACCTTAGCCCCCTACCCTTTTAAGGCTATGGCTTGTCCCCAGGATGCTTGGTTAACCTTTTCTGCTGGCCGCCCCTTGTCTCGATATTCGCTGGCGGGCCGGAATCTTTGCCTGGAGCCAGAGCCTTTGAGTGACGGTAAACGGGTACAGATGTGGGATTACTACCAGCGTTCAGCTATTGCTAGCTCCTTTGCAGCCAAGCCTGGAGTATTTGCTGAGCAGCTGCGGGAGGCGCAAATCTCTGCAGGAGCTATCGGAAATACTGCCGCTTTGGCGCTAGCAGATCCCGAAGGAATTATCCGCGGAGAGGTAAGCGATATTGATCCTCTGGCTCCCGGCTACGCTCAGGCAGTACAGAGTATGGTTTCCTCTCACGCTCTGACCCTGATCGATGTGCAAACTGGATCCCAAAACCTTAATCCGGATCGGCTAAGCCGCGAGGTAGGTGCACAGCAGCAAGATATCTTCTACTTCCTGGATCCTGCCACCGGAAAATCACAATTGGAAAAATCGGATATTTGGGATCCGATTTGGCTATTGCAAAATGGTGGTTCCCTCTCGGGAAACTCTTTGCAAGCGGGAACGCTAGTTACTGACTCAAAAAATGCCCGGCACCAGCTGCAAGATAGGAATAATCTGCGCCGCTCCGAAATGAACCCGCAGGTAAATCCAACTCCCGCAGCCTCTGTGGAATTATTCGGCGATTCTGGCAGTACTTTTGCTCCAGGCGCCTTACACTTGGTAGATCTTTCCACGGTGCTAAGTCAAGACCCCGGACTAGATCCGGACTACCTAACCCAGACCCGAAAACAAAATCACCGGCTGTTTCCTACGGTAGCTACCTATCCGGATCTGAGAGGAAAGCTACCGGATCGTATCAACCTAGCCCAACAGGAAAAACAGATTACCGCCCTCAAGCACACCTTAGCGGCGTTGCCAGAAAATACCCGCGCCCTGGTGGTATCAGCTAACCCCGATTCTGCCCAGCAAGGTTTACAAGCCGCTATGGTCTACGGGAAGGGAATCTCGGAGGGGATCATCTATTCTCCCTCTACCCACCAGATGGGGATTGCCCAAACTGCGGATTTACCGACCACGGTTCTGGACTGGTTAGGGGCTCGCAACCCCAAACTGAGTACCTCAGGTTCTCCCCTAATGATTAGTGCTAATGCGGCTACTAGTGCTGACCGCTTAGAACGTCTAGTGAGTACTTCCCAGCGCGCCGATGCTAGCTATGCGCGCCTGGGACTTCCGCCAAGCAAATTCGTTGCCTTCGCTGCGGGCGCTTTGCTGGTGCTAGCCTTATCCCTGGTTTCTTTGCTAGTCATAAGACCGAATCCGCGGCGTCCTCATTTGCAGATTCAACTCGGCATGCTCGGACAGTTCCTTTGCCTAGCGGTGGCTTCCTTACCCGCTGCTTGCCTGGGAGCTGCCATGTTACCGTGGTGGGAAGCTGAAGCGCCCACTAGCTTTTTCACTTCCGTAAGCATCTTGATTGCTACTTTACTAGCTCTAGTTGCCTGCACTGGCCCCTGGCGTGATCGCCCCATTGGACCGGCGTTAGTGATTGCCGCTTTCAGTACCCTTTTCATTTGTTTAGATGTCGCCACCGGTTCCCACATTTCCATGGATTCGCCCTTCGGATCGTTTTCTCTGTTAGGAGCCCGCTTCTTTGGGTTTGGAAATGTTTATTACTCAGTATGTGCCATCTGGACATTACTGCTATGCGGATGTGTTACCTCCCTGGGGCGCCCCGCAGCTTTCAGGGGTAAAAGAAATTCACGACTACCAGTCTGGTTAGCTAACCTATTTATCGCCTTCTTAGGGATAGCTTTCATGGTGGTAGATGGCCTCCCGCGTTTTGGCGCCGATTTCGGAGGGCCGATCTCCTTCTTGCCCGGCTTCTTAGTACTGGTGCTCTTGCTTAATGGCAAACGGATAGGAATAAAGCGGATGCTCGTGGTGCTCATGGTGGCGGCGGGAGCATCCGTTGGACTGGCATTTGCCGACTGGATGCGTCCTGCCGCTCAAAGAACCCATCTTGGAAACTTTGTACAGTCTATTATTAACGGTGACCTTCAGGTGATTATTACCCGGAAACTCCTAGCTAACCTGGCCAGTTGGGGATCAATAACGTACGTTTGGTCACTACTGTGCTGCCTACTAGTTTTCGTAATCCTAGTATTACCCGCGCTGTCACTAACCCCGGTGCCGACGAATCTTTTCCTTCCCGATAATCTGGCTGCTACTCCCCTGTCTACCAGGTCAAACCAGAAGGAAAGCAGTCAGAAATACTGGCAGCGCGGTCGCAGCTATCTGCGAGATTTAGCAACCTTTGCCACCTGGTTATTTGCACGCGTGCGTCCTCAGCTGGGAGAAACCCCGCTGGCAAAGAAAGAAAGCACCCTGAGGATCACGCTGTTAGCAATCGGGATCAACCAGTTATTCGCGTATTTACTCAATGATTCCGGTACTCAGCTGCCCGCCACGGGACTGTTACTTACTGCTTTGGCTTACTGTTCGGCACTCTTTGCGTCTTTACCCGGAACTTCGCGGGGCTTAGCTCGATAGACTCCGCCGGGTTGTTGTTTGACCGCTGCCTCTAAGAACTTATGGGGTTTAACATGTACCCGGCGGGCGCGCAGCCTGCCTAGGGCTTTCGCCACGTCAATAAACTGGTGCAGACGATGCATCTGGGATTTGAAATCCCGCCGGCTAACCCGGTGGGTAAAGTTTACCGGCACCTCTTTAACCGAAAAACCTGCACTAAGCAGGCTAATCGTCATATCTGTTTCGACTCCCCAGCCGGCAGCCAGGGGGAGGGCGGCTTGGAAAGCAGCGGTGGTTAGACAGCGTTGCCCCGACAGAGGAGCCTGCGGATTCCACCCGGTAGTACGTCTAATTGCCCATCTGGATAAGCCCAGTACAAACCCGTGACCGCCTGCCCCAGCCGGCTTAGGTAAAACCGCAATACTACAGTCGGCCTCTCCGGTAATAACGGGCTCGATTAGCGGAGCCGCTTCAGCAGCGCTATCAGCCAGATCAGCGTCTAAAAATAATAACAGTGGTGGTCTTTCTCCTTTGATAGCCCGCATCGCTACTACCTTAGCGCCAGTTTCCATGGAGGAAGCTTTGCCGCGATTTACGGTGTGACGGACGGTTACCGCCCCGGCTTGTCTGGCCACTTCGCGAGTATCATCTGAGGAACCATCATCTACCACTACGATTAAGTCCAGGTCGACAAATGGTAGCGCTTTTACTGCTCTAACAGTCATCCCAATACGCTCGGCCTCATCTTTTGCGGGAATAATTACCGCCACGCGCTGATCTGCCTGCCCACCGGGATCTACATGCATGTTTTGCCTCAGCTTTACCTATTCTTTTAGACCCAAACTTATAACTTTATTCTAACCATAAATAGGAAACTTGCGAACCTATTTGACGGCCACGGCAGCCTGTTTCCGGACAGCTATCAGTAATAATTCCATTTTAACCTGGCCTTCCTTCCTAGATAATGTCCTGATTATTTGGGATTATCCCCCTCCGCCTTATCCACTAACTGGCATATCCGCCACGCCATGACCGAGAAACAACCAGTGCGGGTTAGACTTAACTAAGTTGATTTGAAGTTAGCGGAAGGAAGGATACAGTGGCTGGCTCCAGGCGCATAAAACGTCGGCTTTTCCGGCTGGTCATAGTAATTCTCACTCTCGCGTTATTGGCGATAATCGGTGGTGGAACCTTCTTATGGTGGCGTTACACCTCCAGGCAAGCGCAATCAACTGGTTATTTTAAGGTTCAACCGGTACTGCAAGAGGATTTCCGGGCTCAAGACTATGAGATTGCGTCCTTTATTCCTCTATGGGGACAACAATCTTCCATTCGCCCAGTAACCTATGGAGATTACCGCATTGGTGCCGGTGTCACTGGCGATGGTAGTGGCGTGATCCTGCAATTAGCCGCCGATGGAACCTCTTCTTGGTCGGTAAACTTAGGAGCCCCCTTAGCTGCCTGCGCTCAGCAAACACTCGGAGGCGCCGATGGAGACCATCGCCAACTACCGTGTCTTTATCATTCGGGTAATGGTTCGGGGATAGCAATAGTGGATTTGAAAATGGGGACTGCCCGCTGGATATGGGAATCTACCGATTCCTATGCCAATATCGCTACCCAAGGAGCCCAGATCGTCCTCGTTGGGGAAGATCTTTCCCTCCTACGCCTATCGGATCAAGGCGAACAGCTAGCGGAAGGATTAGTTTCCCAGAAAGCATCCGACCCGCAGCTACAGCCAGATCCCGGTAATTGCAACCTTGACGGTAAACCTACAGAGCAAGCACCAGAAACTTTTGAGACTTTCTCCGATACCCTCTGGGTTATCGGGCATAAAGGAATCAACTATTTGGTGGATCCCGAAACTAACCAAATTCAGGCTGCCAGTCCCGGCAGATTGATCCGTAACGATGACGATACTGCTTGGGCGCTCAGCCCCGCAGATGGCTGCACCCACTCCCTATTTATTCAGCCGCAACGCACCCATATCACTACCCTCCCGCAGGGAACTACAGTTCCCACCGACAACTCTGGGCAGCTATTAGACCTGGTGCAAAAGGGAGGAAAGCTTTTCCGCATGGATTGGGAAAAGTTACGGTCCCTTCGCACCCTATTTGACGAAACCGAAATGAAACTGGGAGAAGGAACCCAAGTGCTCCCAACAACCAATTCTTTGTATGTTTCCAGCAACAACCAGCTGAGCTGCTATTCACGAAAGAATGGGAAAGAGCTCTGGTCCTTTAGCGAGAAAGTAAAACAAATGCGTCTACACCAGGACGTTTTGCTTTACACCACTGAGGAGGGACTGCTTAAAGCCGTATCCACTGCTGATGGCATTGAGCTATGGAGCGTTAGTGCTGTAGACAACGGCTTTTTAGAATCCATAAAAGACAAGAAGCTACAAATCCTGTCTCCGGCGGGATTGCAAACTTGGGGGCGGCAAGTCGGGGAAAATCAAACCGTAGGTCGCGGAGCCGCCAACCCCATGACCACTGCGGAACCCGGTTTCACTGTCCCGATTGATTCTTGCATCCGCGTAAGTGATACCAATGGTTCTGGCAGTTCCTACCAGGTGCAATTCAATCGGGTATCCTGCCAGCTAAAAGGAGCAGAAAAAGTTATCCGGGTAATCGATACCGGGCAAATCGATCGCGGAAAACCCGCGTCAGACTATCTTAAGAAGTGTCTAGAAGATCCCCAAGCCACGAGCGCAATCACCGTTACCAGCGCGATCGCCGACCCTAAAATATCTGCCCTGTGTACCGGCCGGGTGGCTTCAGGCCGCTAGGTACTATACAGGTTTCATCTCTCTGAACCTTTAACCCCACCTTTTGCTGAGACTGTTTCTTAGATAGGTGAATTCCCAATCCTGCCTCTGCCTGTCCGCTATATTCTTCGCTGCCCAGGCGCCAAGAGACTTCAGCCAAGTATTTTCCGCGTCGCACCCGCAAATCCCGGGCAGTAGCCGCAATCCCTTGACCCGCGGGACACATTTTCAATCCTCCTGGCGCTATTGCCAGTTGCGATCCCTCCGGAATCTCTATCCCAAACTGCGCGGCGGCCTCAGCGCTAAGGAAAGGACGATACCCCAGGAAAACAGCTGCAGCTTTAGAACCGGGATGAGTCCAGATTTCCTCGGCACTATTTACCGCCAAGATTTTCCCTTCATCCATAATTACAATCTGGTCTGCCAGGGAAAATGCTTCATCTTGATCATGGGTTACATAAACAACCGTCAATTGCAGGCTCCGAATAAGGTTACGCAAAGTAATCACCAATTCTTCGCGCAGCGCCCGATCTAGGGCAGATAAAGGCTCATCCAGCAACAGCAGTTCAGGCTCAGGCGCCAAAGACCGCGCTAGCGCCACCCGCTGGGCTTGCCCGCCCGAAAGAGTATCAATAGTGCGATCTTGATACCCCCCTAAACCTACACTGTCAAGCAGTTCTGAAACTTTTTCTTGCCTTTGCGCTTTAGGAAGATGCGCAATCCCATAGGCAATATTGCCGCTTACATTGCGACTGGGAAACAGTTGTCCATCTTGGAATAACATTCCGAAGCGACGCTGGTGTACCGGCACCTGTTCCATATTGCGTCCGCGCCAAGAAATAGTGCCTGCCGTTAAAGGTTCCAGTCCCGCAATCGCCCGCAATAACGAAGATTTACCACATCCCGAAGGCCCCAGGAGCGCGGTTACCGTACCTGTGGGAACCTCGATACTAAGATCTGTTACCGCTTGCACCTGCCCATATTGCACCCGCACCTGGGAAACAGTTAAGCCGTCCATCAGTATTCACCAACTTTTCTTCTTCGCAGCGCTTCTACTGCGCTCATTACCAGGGAACAGGTTAAACAGAGGATAACCGCCGCGGCCATCGCCATCCCATTTTCAGCGGGTCCCGCGCTGCCCGAGAGTTTATAAATCATCACCGGCAAAGTTAAAGACTCTGGCATCACCAGGAAGGAGGCCGCCCCAAACTCACCAAAACAAACTGCGAAGGCAAAACCAAAAGCCACGACTAGTGCTCCCCAAATATATGGACCATCGATGGTTAAAAATATCCGGGAAGGCGTCGCCCCCAAAGTGGCAGCGGCTTCTCTTTGCTTAGGGTTAACAGTTTGCAGCATGGGACGCATTAGCCGGATAACCAGCGGGGAGGCTCCCAGAGCTTGTGCTATTGGCAGTAGGAAGGGGCTGTCAGCCAGGTTCCAGGGGGGAGCGGCAAGGGTGATCAAGAATCCCAGGCCGATCACCACACTGGATACCCCCAGTGGCAGCATGTTTAGGGAATCAAAGATCTCGGCGGCACGAGAAAGGTGAGGATTGGGATAGTGGGGACTGGTTACGGCAGCCACCAAAGCTCCCAGCAGGGTGGACACAATCGCCCCGATGAACGCCGCCCGCAGGGAAACCCCCAGAGAATTGATTACCGGTTGCTCGATCAATATCGAGGCATCCGGGCGGGTCAGGTCAAGATAGTTTTGTAGCGTCCACTGACCGCGCCGGCGAAATGAGCGCGTCACTACCTGCGCCATTGGCGCCACTATCAACAGCGCAATCACCGCGGTAGCTCCCCAAATCGCCAGGCGCTGGCGGCCACGAGCGGGTTTTGAGTTCTCGACGGTAGCAAGTTTTACCCCGACACGCGCCTTACTTTGAAAATACTGCGATCCAACTAGCGCCACCACCACTATCACTACCTGTAGCAATGCCAAGACTGCCGCAGCCGCCAAATCTAAATCCACCGAGGTGGTTTGGTAAATCTGGCTTTCTAAAGTAGCTACCCCGATGCCTCCTAAAACCATTACCAGTGAATAGGACGAAGAACAATACAAGAAAACTAGGGAGGCGGCAGAGGCAATAGCCCCCAGCAGCTGCTGCATAGTGACTGTAAAGAACGCACGAGTCCGGGTGGCTCCTAAGGTGCGCGCTGCCTGGTAGGCACGCTGATCGATACGCGCCCAGACCGGCCCTACAGTCCGGACTACCAGGGAAACATTATAGAAAACCATCGCTAAAATGACAGCCCCCAAGGTGCCATCTAGTCGCAATACAGCCAGCCATCCGTCCTCCGAAAACAACGCTTTAAAAGCGGCTGCCACCCCGATAGTGGGTAGAACAAACGGGATGGTTACTAACGTGCGCAAGACAGTTCGAAAACGAAAATCTAAACAGTACAACACCCAGGCCAGGGGCAGACCCACCAGGGTAGAAAAGATAGTTCCCCCCAATGCCAGGATTAAAGTGTCCCGGATTGCCCTCCAAGTGAGGCTATCGGATAACACTCGCCCTAAAGTTGAAAAATATCCGGTTTCCCCGGCTTGGCCTACCCCCAGCCAGGCAAGAGCCAATACCGGATAGAAAAAACAGATCCCTAAAAAGACGAGCGGGATACCGGCCGCTAGGACGAGAAACACTCGTCCTAGCGGCCAAGTACGAGCAAAGGTAGGGCTCATCGAAGGGTTATCCTATTACCGCCTGCACCTGGCGAATCCACTCGCCGCGGTTTTGCTCAATCTGCGCCGGATCTAGTTGTTTGTCATTTTCAGGCCGGGGCGCGAACTTCTCCAGCTTCGGATCTAGTTTTACCTGTTCATCAATGGGGTAGGTAATGTTTTCATTCATAATGGCGTTCTGGCCTTCTTCACTGTATAGCCAGTCCAACACCTTTTCTGCGCCGGCGGCGTTCTTCGCGCCTTTCAGCACCACCCCATATTCGACCGCCGGATAGCAGGTGCCGGCGATATTGGCAGTCGGAGCCGAACTGCCGTCCTCGGAAACCGACCAATAGGGGGAAGAAGAATAAGACATTACGATCGGGAATTTCCCTTTCCCTTCCCCCTGGGTGAATTCTTGGTTATAGGCTTCGTCCCAAGTGTTTACCGCTTTGGTTCCATTAGCCATCAAGTCTTTCCAATAGTTAACGAAACCGTCTTTCCCCTTTTCCTGCACCGTTGCCAAAAGCATCCCCAAGCCAGTATCAGATTTGGCGGGATTTTCGATTACGGTCAAGCCTTTATATTCTGGTTTCAGCAGGTCATCAAAGTTTTCTGGTACTTTCAGATTGTGATCTTTGAAGTAGGCAATATCGTAGTTGGCGCACACATCGGAGCGGTCTAAGGGCAGCGCCCCCTCTGCTTCCTTAATCAAATATTTTTCCGCCGAGGACGGAACCTTTACTGTAGAGGGCGCAATCACCCCGGCCTTGGCAACCTTCACCACGTTATTGGCGGTCAATCCCACCGCCATATCTCCTAACGGAGAGTCTTTACGCAAGATCAACTTGGAATCGAGGGTGCCCGATTCTTCCCCATTGACCAGCTTAATTTCCTGTCCGGTAGCGGCCTTAGCTTTCGCCAAAGATTCTTTTCCTAGCGTCCAGCTACCATTGGTAACCATAGTTACCGTATTGCTATCCCCCTTGGTGGGGGTAGAACTTTTATCGTTTCCACAGCCACTTAGCCCCAGAGCCAAGGCTCCAACGGCTAGGCATGCGGTAAAACGCGCGAGTTTGCGCATTTTTCCCTCCATTTGTCAGGAGGGGACTTGCGAGCGCAAGTAAGAGACTCGACTTCCTGCGCCAGCATTACCTGGTTCAGGTGCGAGGGTCTGTCCACCGGGACACTCTCAGCCTATTCGGCTCCCCTGTCGTTACGGTCTCCTAGAGCCTATCACCGGTAAATCTGTTGCCTCTACACCACTAGCCTGAACCGGGAAAAGGTGTCCTAGGGAAGTTAGTTACCTAGGTCGAGGACGTCTTTATGACGCCCTCCATACCAGCTATTTGTGCGACGCATCGCGGCACGCTGGATAAGGGTGACGGCCACTCCCGAAATAGCGGCAAACAGCACTACCTCAAGCAACGAGGACTGGGCTGCTTCCTCCCCATCTTGCGGAGGTTTGTGCCCGGTAACTAGTTTCCAACCGGTGTTAATCGCCAGATTCGCGATCAAACCCGCACCCGCCAAGCTGGCGGCACTTGCTACTTTCCAGCCAATATCCATGGTTCGCCTTTCCACTTCGATAGTTACTACTAACCTACCCTAGGTGGACATTATCTGTTCCCAAATCTTAGTTACTCTTTCGGAGATGATCCTGGTCTTCACTCTGATCAGGGGAATCATCTTCGGTCTTAGCTGAATCTTTCTGCTGCTTAAGTTGCGCAAGCTCTCGACTTATCTGATCCTTCTCAAGGGCGCGGCGTACCAGCTCTCGTTCCCGTTCCGTTGCCTGATGATTTTGCGCTTCATGCTCGGCATATTCCGAAATCAGCTCACTGCCTTTCATGAGGCAGACGCAGACTAAGCCGATCAGGGAAAGTACCAGTAGCGGCACAAAAATATCTCCTAGTGCGCTCGCATAGGCATCTCGGACAACCTGTTGCTGCGCAGCTGGCAGTTTATCCAGTTCCAGGGTAGATAGATCCGCCATAGCGGCACCTTTCTTCCCTAGCTTTGCCATCCCAGAGCTGACCGCACGCGCAATTTCCCAAGTGAACACGAAACCGCAGATTTGAATCCCGATCGCACCGCCCATCGAACGGCAAAAAGTAACTGTCGAGGTAGCGGCCCCCATATCGCGCAATTTCACCCCGTTTTGTACCGCTAAAACCAGGTTTTGCATACTGGCACCTTGTCCGGCTCCCAATAGGAACATTCCCAGGGCGCAGAACCAGTAGGGACTATTTTTATCAATCAAGGTAATGAGGAAAATCCCGAGACACATCACCACGAAACCGCCGACTACGAAGCGTTTCCAGCGCCCTATTCGAGAAACCAGCACCCCGATCAAAGTAGAGGCAATAAAAGTACCGACCATCCCGGGCAGCAACGCCATCCCCGCGAGTGCCGGATTCATACCCTTGGCGATTTGGAAAAACTGGGTGAAAAACAAGGGCGGAGCATTAAGTGCGGTTCCTACCGATATTGAACCTAAAATTGCCAGCAGAGTGGTGCGCTGAGTAAACATCCACATGGGCATGATGGGCTCGGGGAAATGCCGCTCCCACAAAACGAAAGCCACCAGGAAAAGTGCCGCTAAAACCAGCATCACCGCCGTTTGCCAGGAGGCAAAAGCGAAGGTTTTGCCCGCCAGGGATAACCAAATCAGGGCGGCTGATACCGCCGCAGTTATCAGACCAGTTCCCAGGAAATCGATACGCGGTTTACTAATCTGCGCGACTGGAACCTTCAAAAAACGCCACAGCACCGCCATAGCTGCCAGAGAAAAGGGGATCGAAACCCACAGACACCACCGCCACCCTAGCCAAGGGGTGGCCACGATAAACCCTCCCACCAGAGGACCGGAGATATTGGAGATGGCCATGACTGCCCCGATATACCCGTTATAGCGACCGCGTTCGCGAGGCGGAATAATCAGCGCCATAACCACTTGGGTCAGCGACATGATTGAGCCCATCCCTAAGCCCTGCACAATGCGGGTGAAAATCAGTTGCCAAGCCTCGGTAACCGCCCCTGAAAGCAGGGATCCTAAAGTAAACAGCCCGATTGCCCCCATTAATAGTTTCTTCGAATCGTACATATCGGCAAGCTTGCCGGACACCGGGGTGGCTACCGTAGAGGCCAGCATCATGGCGGTGACGATCCAGGTGTATTGAGATTCAGTGCCATGCAGCGCCGACATCATAGTCGGCAGCGCAGTCCCGATGATGGTTACTGACATTACTGCCACGAATAGCACCATTAGCAGTCCGGATAATACTTGCAAGACGTCGGAGGATCTATTGGGCTGAACGGCTTGGATTTTACGATTCATATATTTCTTCACACCCCTCATTTACCGTCTAATTCTAGTCACCGGTAGAAAAAACTCGCTATTAAAAAAGAGAACTGTTTTCTCCAGGTCAGCGTTTACAGCTGTTGGCTTGTAGTCCTTGATAGTAGCTAGGGGCTAAAAGATGCTAGTTCCAGGTAACTAAGAACGAGTCTTCGTCTACTACGGTTCCCTCAGCGGCTTCCGCTAATAGGCGGGCTGCGTCCTCAAACGCATGAGTCACTTTCATCCGTGCCACCCTTTCTACCCGGTTAAGACGCCGATTCCCCTGAGGCTGCCCTAACCATTGCAGCTGATAGATAGCAAACGGTTTCCCTGAATGGGGATGAAACCGTAGCACCGACGGCACCTGCAAACTTGCTTCCACCCCGAGGAAGAAATCTGCCCCCATCCCTAGCGAGCCGTATAGGGCGTAAGCATCGCTATTAGTTAGTTGGTTACCCATCTCTTGATCAAAGGCGGCGGCCTCTGCCGCTATCCAGTCCAGTTTCTCTTTGCCCAATTGGGCGGTAACTAAAGATTCAGCTTCTCGCTCCAGGCGCCGCTGAGAGCGACTAGGGCGTTCGCGGGCTCCCGGGTCTAGATTTAACTCTCCCAATACTGGCTTTAGCAGTTCTTGAATACTGGTTTTTTCTATCCAATAGGGCGAGTACACCGCCAGATTAACGGCTGAGTCCGGGTCGGGGGAAAGGATCTGAGCCGGAGCGTCTTTGGCGCTACTGCCTGCCCCCACTCGCAGGCTCCCCCCGAGGCGCCGGCAGATAGCCAACAAGCCGTTAAGTGCTTCAAATTCCAATCCGATGGGTTCACTGGCTGCAAAAGCATCACTAAGTAGGTCAACTCCGCGCAGTTCTTCCGTTAGCTGTCCAGAACGCATGGGCGGACAGTCCAACCGGAAGGCAATTTCACTATACGCAGGAAGGTTCAGGGCTTCGCGGACTGACTGGTCAAGCTGGAAAGGGCCGGCAAGTTCTGCCTGTCCGCTAAGCCGTAATCTGCCGGGAGCGAGCCATCCCGCGTCCTCCCAAAGGGAAACCGCTAGTGCTTCCACTTCATCCGGGGTAACTTCTGCAGGGAAAACCACCAGTTGCGGGCAACCGATTTCGGTAAAGTCGCTAGCTGGCAACAATCCCCGAGAGCGCATATAGGATGCTCCCGGGTCAATAGCGGCCGCTTGTTTTTGGGCTTGTAATCCCTGCTCGGTTATCCTGACTGCGCGAATTTTTCCGGTATTTATTCGCGCGAAGGTCGAGGTATCCGTAAGCGGGCTCTCGCTCACTGCATTTCTTCCATTTCCGGCACTTCACTACGGTTAAAGCCCAGGTAAGAGCGAGAGGCGGTGGGGCCGCGTTGACCCTGGTAGCGAGATCCTCGCTCCCTAGAACCATAGGGTTTTTCGGCTGAGGACGATAATTGGAAGAAACATAATTGACCAATTTTCATACCTGGGTAGAGCAGGATCGGCATAGTGGCAGTATTAGATAGCTCCAAGGTGACGTGACCGTTAAAACCGGGATCAATAAAACCGGCAGTGGAGTGAGTAAGCAGTCCCAGGCGACCTAGAGAAGACTTGCCTTCCAGGCGAGCCGCCAAATTATTCGCTAGCTGTACCCGCTCCAAGGTCGATCCCAGCACGAACTCTCCGGGATGCAATACGAAGGGCGCGCTCTGCCCCACATCTACCAGGTGAGTCAGGTCATCTTGTGGCAAAGCGGGATCGATCACCGAATATTTATGGTTATCAAAGAGGCGGAAGTAGCGATCCAGGCGCACATCAATAGAGGCCGGCTGAATCATCTGCGGATCGTAAGGATCAATCTCAATTTCCCCGCTGGCACACAGTTTCGCAATGTCACGGTCAGATAAAAGCATGCCCCCAGTCTAGCGCAGCCGGCAGCTCGGTTCGGAAAACTTCATGTCTTAAAGCAGCAAACTCGGCAAGATAAAAGCGCAGAAGTCATCGGCCATTAACTTTTCAGTCATAAAACCTTTATTACTTGGACGCCTACTCCTAAACTTTTAGTTCCTAACCGTTAATACTGGTGGCTTATCAATGAGACGTGTCAACTGAAAACTCTAAACGGGTCGGCTCTGTTTCCCCACCGGCCTCTCCCCCGGTTCCCACCAAAGCAGGAAAAAATCCAGCGGGTCCGGCGAAACGCTCCGACCGCCCAGACCGAGCGGAAGGCTGGCTCGCAGCAGCGTTACTTATCCCCAACCTGATATTGCTGATGGTTTTTACCTACCGGCCGCTGGTAGACAATATCCGCCTGTCTTTTAGGGACTGGAACATTTCCTCTCCCCAGGCCACCTTTATTGGACTAGCGAACTATATCGAATGGTTTCAAGCTGATTCCACCGTGCGCATCGTACTAAACACGGTGATTTTTACCTTCGCCACCGTGGTTGGATCACTAGCCCTGGGACTGATTATGGCGATGATCCTGGATCAAAAACTCTTCGGCCGTAACCTAGTCCGCTCCGTGGTTTTCGCGCCCTACATTATTTCCGGAGCCACCATTGGAGTGGCATTTCAATTCGTTTTCGACCCCAGCGTCGGACTCATCCAAGATATTATGACTCGCCTCGGCTTCACCGCTATCCCCGACTTCTACCAAAATCCCAACTGGGCGCTATTCATGGTGACCGTGACTTACATTTGGAAGAATCTGGGCTACACCTTCGTAATCTATCTAGCTGCTCTCCAAGCTAGACGGATAGATCTGGACGAGGCGGCAGAGATAGATGGAGCCTCCCCGTGGCGACGTTTCACTAAAGTCCTATTGCCGCAACTACGTCCTACTACGTTCTTCTTGTCAATCACCGTACTTCTCAACTCAATGCAAGTATTCGACATTATCAATGTAATGACCCACGGCGGTCCGCAAGGTACCGGCACCACCACGATGGTTTACCAAATCTACCAGGAAACATTCGTCAACTCCCGAGCAGGATATGGAGCCACCGTGGCCACCATTATGTTTTTAATACTGCTGGTGATCACCCTGCTGCAGGTGCGAGTTATGGACAGGGATAACCAATGAGTAAAAAACTGGCATTCCGCAAACAGAAAGCGGAAGAGTATGTCCGCGAAGACACGGTGACTACCTCAGTCGCATTCAAAATAATCGGTTATATCGCGATGCTAATCGCCTTTCTGGGAATCATGATCCCGATTTATTGGATCGTGCTGACCTCATTTAAAACTCAAGGCGATATTTACACTCATCCGGCAACCTATATCGCCAACCCCTTTACCACGGAGAACTACCGGGCAGTAAGCAGTGAGATTCCCTTGCTCACCTACCTACGGAACTCGTTGATTATTACCATCGTGCTCTCCGCGGTAAAAATCCTACTAGGGGTGCTTTCGGCTTATGCCTTAGCGCTACTGCGCTTCCCCGGCCGCAACCTGGTTTTCATCTTGATTATCGCCTCCTTACTGGTACCTAACCAGATCACCGTAATTTCAAACTATTCGCTAATCGCGGGAATGAACATGCGCAATACCTTTGCCGGGATTATCTTGCCTCTGGCCGGTACCGCTTTCGGTACCTTCCTCATGCGTAACCACTTCCTGTCGCTACCTACCGAAGTGATCGAAGCAGCTCGCATGGATGGAGCCGGCCCTCTAAAGCTGCTGTGGCGAGTAGTGTTGCCGATGTCCTGGCCAACTTTATCCGCATTCGCCCTGATCACCATCGTTAACGATTGGAACGAATACCTGTGGCCATTCCTAATGTCAGAGGACGAACGTACCGCTCCTATCCAAATCGGATTGACTTTCCTTCAAAACAACGAGGGTCTCACCAATTGGGGCCCGGTCATGGCTGGCACAGTGCTAGCTGTGATTCCCCTCTTGATCGTGTTTTTCGTATTGCAGAAGAACATGATCAAAGGACTTACTACCGGGGCAGTTAAGGGCTGACCCGAACAAGCAGAAAGGTAAAAATGAATCGCACACGGAAACTGCTCCTGACCGGAGCCGCAGTTGCATCCCTGGTGCTGTCGGGATGCGCCGGCACTTCCTCCTCGGGATCTGTCGAGCAAAATGACCCGAAAGGTAAGGTAACCCTGGATGTTTGGTCTAACCACCCGGCTAACTCCAAAGATACCGAGAAAGAGATTATTGCCGCTTTCGAAAAGGAAAACCCCAATATCAAGATTAAGCTCACCGATGCCGGAAAAGATTACGAGGAAGTGGCGCAAAAGTTCAACGCCGCCCTCACCGGTGGACAAACCCCGGACGTGGTGGTGGCTTCCGACGTAACCTGGTACAACTTCGCACTAAACGATAATTTTGCTCCCCTAGATGACTTGATGAAAAAGGTGGATGCAAAACCCGATGACTACGTAAAGTCGCTTTACGATGAATACACCATTGATGGCAAGCACTACGCGGTTCCCTATGCGCGTTCAACTCCGCTTTTCTACTACAACAAAGACCTGTTCAAGAAAGCCGGTGTTCCCGACCGCGGCCCTAAGACCTGGGAGGAATGGAATAAGGATTTCGCACCTAAGCTAAAGGCCTCCGGAGTGCTCCCCTTGTCCATTCCTGACGGATCCAACTACTTGGATTGGTACTTCCAGGGCATGATCTGGTCGATGGGCGGTTCCTATTCCAAAGATCTGACCGTCAACGTTGCCGACGAAAAAGGCGTAGCTGCTGGCAAGTTCCTGCAAGACCAGTTCAAGAACAATTACTTTAAAGCCACAAAAGATGCGACTGTTCCGTTCACTACCGGACAAGCAGCCGCAATGCTGGAATCTACCGGCTCACTGCAAGGTGTTGAGGAAGACGGAAAAGTTAACGTAGGTACCGCTTTTCTACCTACTCCCGAGGGCGTACCCGGGGTATCTACCGGTGGGTGCGGCCTAGCAATCCCCGCTAACTCTAAGAATCAAGAGGCGGCTGCCAAGTTCATTGCCTTCCTCACCAACACCGAGAACACTGTAAAATTCTCGCAGGCTACCGGGTATATGCCGGTAAGAACCTCTGCGGTTGACTCGGATGAAACTAAGTCCTATATCAAAGAACACCCGAACTTCCAGACCGCTCTCGATCAGCTACCCAAGACCAAAGCGCAAGATGCTGCCCGCGCTTATGTTTCGGGAGGCGGTCAAAAGATTGGTGCCGCTTTAGACAAGATCGCGCAAGGCGAGGACGTACAGTCCACTTTCGATGCTTTGCAAAAGGATCTGCAAAAGATCATTGACAGCCAGATCAAACCAAAACTGGATAAGAAGAAGTAACTATTAGGGCGCCTGGCGCCACAAGGAAAGGAAATGCCTTGGCTAGCGTGACTTTCGAAAATGCATCCCGCCTGTTTTCAGGGGCAGCTAAACCGGCGGTTGACTCCCTGAACCTCCATATTGAGGACGGTGAATGCGTAGTTTTAGTAGGACCGTCTGGCTGTGGCAAATCCACATCGCTGCGGATGGTGGCCGGCCTGGAGCCGGCCACCACCGGGCGCATCCTCATCGGCGGCAAAGACATGACCGGGGCGCGCCCGCGCTCGCGGGACGTGGCGATGGTATTCCAAAGCTATGCCCTCTACCCCAATATGACAGTCGCTCAAAACATGGGTTTCGCCCTAGAAAATAAGGGGATGCCCAAAAATAAAATTAAGGAACGGGTGCAGTGGGCAGCCCGGCTTTTGCAGCTGGAAGATTTGCTGGATCGCAAACCTGGTGCCATGAGCGGAGGGCAACGACAAAGGGTCGCCATGGGACGCGCCATTGTCCGCAAACCCACCGTATTCTGCATGGATGAACCGCTATCAAACCTGGATGCAAAATTGCGGGTTTCGATGCGGGGAGAAATTGCAACTTTACAAAGAGAACTGGGAGTAACCACCGTTTATGTCACCCATGATCAAGTGGAAGCCATGACTATGGGTCATCGCGTAGCGGTGATGGAGTCAGGGGTCCTCCAACAGGTAGCTACCCCCACTGACCTTTACCGCAAACCGGTAAACACGTTCGTTGCTTCCTTCATCGGTTCCCCGGCGATCACCTTGTTCACGTTACCTATTAACTCTGAAGGTCAAGCCCTATTGGGGGACTTGCCAGTACCAATTCCTAGAACGGTGCGCGCCCAGTTAAAAGAGCAAGTGGTATTGGGAGTGCGCCCCGAATCCTGGTTACCCGCCAGTAGCGGGGAGACAGCGCTTTCCCTGACTACCCACATCATCGAACGTTTAGGCAGTCAGGCCTTCCTTTACGGGCAACCCCCAGAAAAGGTAGCTACCACCCCGGATAGAGTTGCAGTGTTATTGCCGCGAGGGATATTCCCCGATCGAGGCGAGATCTATCGAACCAAGCCCAATTTAGAAGAACTTTATTTCTTCGATCCGGCTACGGGGCAGGCCGTGTCACAGGGGGCATCTTTGGCGGTTCCGGAAGTTAGCTAATCAGGGCAGTAAAACCGGACAGTTAACTTAAACGGTCACGAAAAGCACACCGGGAGACGGCTAAATTTAGCGATCTCCTCCTCTAGGTAACGATCAGTTCAGAAAATAATCCCTTCCCCCGATGGTTTTGCAAATCTGTGCAAAACCATCGGGGAAACTAATTGCAGCTAAAAGCCTTTCGGCTTATGAGAGGACGTGTATTTATAAAAAAATCCGGCGCGAATATGTGCAAACTCTTCACTATCCGCACGAGATTTAAGCGTGAGCGATAACCTAAAAAAGAGCCGCAGGAGCAGATTCTGGGGTAGTTATTGACGCGCGGCAGCGAGGCTGCGTTCGATTCTGGAGGCAAAGGGTGAGAAAACTAGAAGTCGATGTGGTGGTGATTGGTGGTGGAGCCACCGGCAGTGCCGTAGTACGCGACGTTGCCATGCGCGGATTCAAAGCCGCACTGGTAGATCGGGTGGATTTAGCCCAAGGTACCACTGCTAGGTTCCACGGATTACTGCATTCGGGAGGACGCTACGTAAAATCGGATCCCGAATCCGCAACTGAATGTGCAGAAGAGAACGATATTTTACGTAAAGTCGTTCCCCACGCCATCGAAGATACCGGTGGACTCTTCGTTACTACCTCAAAAGATAGCGAAGAGCACGCGGATATATTCCTGGAGTGCGCTAATAAAACAAAAGTTCCGGCCTACGAAATTTCGGCGGCCGAAGCGCTAAAACGCGAGCCTCGTCTCGACCCGAAACTCAAGCGAGCTTTCGCGGTGCAAGATGCCACTATTGATGGCTGGAAAATGGTTTGGGGGTTTGCCCACTCCGCTAAAGAGTATGGCGCAGAAATCCTCCCCTACCACTGGGTTACCGGTATTGAAGTCACCAATGGAGCAGTCAGCGCTGTCACTTGTGAGGATCACAAGAACGGTGGGGAAAAAGTCCGCATCGACTGTAAGTTCATCATTAACTGTGGCGGCCCTTGGGCCGGCGAAATCGCCGCTATGGCAGGTTGCCATGATGTGAATGTGGTTCCGGGCGCCGGGATCATGATCGCCATGAATCACCGCATCTGCCAACACGTGATTAACCGCTGTATTTATCCTTCGGATGGGGACTTGATTGTTCCTGCCCATCAGGTAGCAATTATCGGTACTACCGACCAGGTGGCGCCTAGCGCTGACTTCCTACAGATAAAAGACAAAGAAGTACAGCAAATGTTAGACGCAGGGGATGCTCTGTTGCCAGGGTTCCGTCATTCTCGTCCTCTGCACGTATGGGTAGGGGCTCGTCCGCTGGTTAAAGACAACCGGGTAGCAGCTACCGATTCGCGCCATATGTCCCGCGGTATGTCAGTTATGGATCACGAGGAACGCGACGGGGTCAAGGGCATGCTTACCGTGGCGGGTGGCAAACTTACTACCTGCCGCTTGATGGCCGAACGTGCTGTAAACATTATGTGCGACATTATGAAGGATGAGCGTCCTTGTCGCACCGCCCAGGAAGCGGTTCCCGGGCAAGAGAACTCCCGGCAACATCGACTCACCGATCGCCTACAGGCACGGGAAAAAGAGTGGAATAAAGATCAGATTATTTGCGAATGCGAACTGGTTTCGCGGCGAATGGTGGAAGAAACCATTCAAGAATTCCCGAATGCTTCTCTCGATGATCTGCGCCGTCAGCTCCGCATTGGGATGGGGCCGTGTCAAGGCGGATTCTGCTCTATGCGTTGCGCCGGCATCGTTAACGAACAGGGCGCCGCCTCAGTTGAGCGGGCAACCAATATGATTTCCCTATTTATGAAGAATCGGTGGATTGGTATTAAACCGATTCTTTTCGGGGAGTCTGCCCGCGAAACCGCCCTCGATAGCTGGATTATGCAGGGCATTTTCGACCTGGAGCATGCGCCTGGCAAAGGACAACTGAGCGAGGTCAAACTCAACCCGGTTGAGCAAGAACGCGATAAACAGGAACGTGAAGCCGTAAAGGAGGCACTAGCGTGAGAGACGTAGTAGTAATCGGTGCTGGCCTTTCTGGTCTTAGCGCTGCGCTTCGGCTACTTAAAGCCGGACGGGAAGTTGATTTAATAACCAAGGGGATCGGCGGCATCCAGCTCGGTCAAGGCACGATTGACCTGTATGGATACAGCCCAGAGCGGGTAGATAATCCTCTCGCGGCGATCGACAAGTTACCTCAATCCCACCCTTACAGTAAACTGGGCTCTCAGGCAGTTGCCGATTCTGCTAACTGGCTGAAAGAGCAGCTAGGGGCAGATTTACTGGCCGGCAGCCCAGATAAGAACGTATTCTTGCCCACCTGCCTGGGTGCTTGGCGCCCCACCTGCCTACCCCAACCGTCAATGCTGGCGGGCGCGCCTGAGGACGGCAAGAAGTACGTAATCGTGGGGCTGCGCCGCCTTAAGGATTTTTATCCTCAATTGGTAGCCGAAAATCTAGAAAAACAAGAAATTCCCGGTGGAGGTAAAGTTTCGGCTCGCCACATCTGGATAGATATCCCGGTACGCCCGGGCGAGGCCGACACTTCCGGTTTGAACTTCGCCCGCGCCCTCGACACCGAAGATTTCCGCGCCAAATTCTGTGACGAGGTTAAACGCTATTTGAAAGACGGGGAAGTAGTCGGTTTCCCCGCGGTGCTGGGATTGAAAGATCGGGGCGCCTGGAAGGACATCTCTCGTCGCCTGGGGCATGAAGTGTTCGAGATCCCGATTCTGCCGCCCTCGATTCCGGGGATGCGCCTCAATGAGGCTCTCACTCAAATGGTGCGAGATCTGGGAGTACGCTACATTATCGGCAGTGAAGTGACGGGGCTAAACGTTAGTCATGGCCGGGTTGAATCCGTGACCTTTGATTCCGCTGGCTCGGAAACCACCCTTAAAGCTAAGCACTTCATCTACGCTGGTGGCGGCTTTGAATCCGGTACTTTAAAGGTGGATTCTTACTGGAACGTAACTGAACGAGCCTTTAATTTACCGCTCGCAATCCCGAGCGGACCGCTGGTTCACGAAGACTATTGGGGGCCAGACCAGCCCCTGTTCGAAGTGGGGGTACAGGTCGATTCCCAGATGCGGGTACTGGATGCTTCCGGGAATCCGCTATATCAGAACCTTTACGCGACTGGCGGATTGCTGGCGGGAGCCACTCGGTGGCGGGAAAAATCCGGTGACGGCATTGCTCTAGCTTCCGCTTTTAGGGCTTGTGACACGATTTTGGGGGATACCAATGACTAAGGATTTACGTAATAAACCCGAGTTTAATCCGTTAATGCGCGCCAGCTTGGATGCTTGCGTCAAATGCACGATTTGTGAAACTCAATGCCCGGTGGCAGCGGTCACTCCCCTGTTCCCCGGTCCGAAATACGTGGGACCACAAGCAGAACGTTTCCGCAAGGGAATGTCGGTTGACCACACCATCGATTACTGCTCCAGCTGCGGCACCTGCACCTTAGTGTGTCCGCAGGGCGTGAAGGTGGCTGAGCTCAACAACGTGGCTCGCGCCGCGATGAAGCAGCAAAATGGACGCCCGCTGCGCGACGTGCTCATCTCCAACACCATGTTTATGGGCAAGGCGATGACCCCGGTGGCGCCGCTGGCGAACTGGGCACTGAAGCAAAAACCGATTCGTCAGATTGTAGAGAAAACTTTCGGGATTCACCATGAAGCGCCGATGCCGGTCGCTGACGGTTTCAGTTTTGAAAAATGGTTCAAGAAGCATACCCGCACTGCTCCGGCTCCCACTAAGGGCAAGATCGTGTTCTTCCACGGTTGTGCGGGTGAATTCTTCGAAACTACTACCTCTATTCGCTCAGTGCAGATTCTCGAGCACCTGGGATACGAGGTACTGGTACCTCCTCACGGTTGCTGTGGATTGGCGCAACAGTCTAATGGCCTTTACGACGGGTCAAAGAAACTGATTCGCAAACTGGCGCATGATTTGAATGTCCCCGGGGATGACCTAACGATAGTTGGTTCTTCCGGTTCCTGTGTGGGCATGGTCAAGCATGAGGCTCGCGAGATTCTAGGTGTCCAAGACGAGGAACTCACGCAAGTGTCGCGGCGTATCTGGGATATTTCGGAGTTCCTGCTGGATTTGTATGACCGGGGCGAACTGGATCTGGATAACTTGGAGCCGATGAACCTGACGGTTACTTATCACGCGCCCTGCCAGCTAAAATCCACGGGGATTGGCACCCCCGGTAAGCAGTTACTGGATAAGATTCCGGGACTGACGGTTCACGAATCAGGCGCTACCTGCTGCGGGATTGCCGGCACTTACGGGTTGAAACGGGAAAAATATGACATTGCGCAAGCAGTAGGCAAGACCGCATTCGATAAGATTAAGAGCACCAACTCTGACCTGGTAGTTTCGGATACCGAGACTTGCCGCTGGCAGTTAGAGAAGGGCGGCGGTAAGCCCGCTGTCCACCCAATCTATCTGTTGTTTGAGGCCATGGGGCTAAAAGATAGCTAATGTTGGGTTAGTTGGAGTTTAGGCTCCGCTGGCTTGTTATCTGTTTTGAGGACGCAGCTGGGCTGGTTATTTCAGGACACGACTTAACGCTTCGGCGATAGGTAAGTCGGGTTCTAGCCAGTCTAGCTGCGTTACTTTTTCTACCGGACTCCACTGCAGGTGGAGATGCGAATCCCCTGTTTGCAGGACTGGTAGCTCACGGGGATAGTAAAGCATTACTCGCATTTGGGCGCCTTTTAGTAGCGGCCAGTTCCCCGTCGGGAGCGGACCGGGCAAGATTTGTTTCAGCTGCGAAGACGGAATCTCCCAATCGAGCTCTTCTTTTATTTCCCTAACTAACGCTGCTACCGGTTCCTCGCCCTCGCGCACTTTCCCGCCGGGTAGCTCCCATTTGCCGCGTAGTTTTTCGGGGTAGGAGCGCTGCGCACAGAGTAGTTTGCTATCGCAAATGGCCGCTAACGCTACTACGAAAGTCATTCGTCCCTCCCTCTTGTTGAGTCGAACTTAGCCGCTTAGCTCATCGTGCCCGGTCTTTTTATTCTTACTGTAACCGCTCGTTTTGAGTGGAGCGCCGCTACTGGTTATACTCTAAAGGCGGCTAGATGCCAACGCGGGTGTAGTTCATCGGTAGAACGACAGCTTCCCAAGCTGTAGAGGCGAGTTCGATTCTCGTCACCCGCTCGAAGTGAGGAGAGCAAGCAAAAGGAGCTTGCTCTTTTTGCTTATTCGACGAACGAGGAGGGTCGTAGGGAGCGCAGCGACCGAACACCAGCTCCACTTCTTTTCGAAGCGTCACTTGCCCCAGTGTCCGACGAAGTGTCGCGGTCGCGAAAAGCGCGATGGGACGGCGCCAAAGCGCGTCTTGTAGGCTCACATGTGACGGGTCGTTGGAGTCTGCAAGCCCAAGCATTATCCTGACTGAACCGGGTAGCAGAGCGATCGCGCCGTTTTTCAACATGTCGTAACCCCATTTCATTGGGGGATGACAGTGGTGGGTTGTCAATCAGAAGGTCTATGACGTCTGCGGTGGCTGGTGAAAACTCGAGTTCGAGACCATAGGACGCCATCAGTTTGTAGAGTTCATCGACGCTACGCGGTGGATTTGTTACTCCCAGCATTTTGGCGGAAATCGCAGTTTGGGCTACATACGTATCGCATTGCACGGGTTTTAAGGGATGCGGACTGAGATTCTGATACGCGGTTAGGAACGACTCGATTTCCGCGCAATGAACCCACGTCAACAGGTGAGGATCAGATGCCGCATATGGGCGCCCATCCGGTAGCTCGCCCTTTATGTGGTCATGGATGCGACGCACGTGGGAGATCATTTTCTCCACGTCTTCTTTGCGTGCGAACGTGGTCGTCGCAACGTAGTCCGCGGTGCGTTGTAGCCGTCCCCACGGGTCATCCTGATATCCAGAATGTCCAGCCACGCCCGCCATTGCCAATGGGTGCAGACTTTGCAGTAGGAGGGCGCGGATTCCGCCAATGTCCATGGTGGGAGCACCCTGTACTTCCACGATTGGGTCCGCGTTCGTGAACCAGCGTTCTCCGAGAGCGCGCCAAATGAGGTCGGCTCGGTCTTTTCGGTCAGACCCAGCTACACGTTTACGAATGGCTTCAGCGAGCTGTTCACGAACTTGAGAGACAAACATATCTTCAGTGTTTCAATCAAGTCGGGGCTTCATGACTTTTGGGAAAATCGTGAAGCCCCGTGACGAAAAGCTAGATCCCTAACCTTGCTGGTTGGACCTGGTTGTACTTCTAGGTTGGCTGTTCTGACTCTGTTGCAGTATTAGCAGTTGTCGGTGGTTGGACTAGCGCGTTTAGTTTGGCGAGTTCTTCGGGGTGGGAGTTGTAGTATTTGCGGTGGTTGTCATAGGCATTCCAGGCTACGTCATTTCGGGCCATTTGGGCTTCGTCTTCCCAGCTGGGGTCATCTGGTGATACTCCGTAGAGTGTGAAGCGGCGGTGTTGGAGTTCTTCTAGTAGGCGGATGAAAGCCAGCGTGTAGTCGAAGCGCGTGTAGTCCAGGTTGATTTTCTTTTCACCTTTGTAGAACTTGTAGCGCTGGTTGGCAACACTGAGTTTGATGTCAGTGATTTCGTCGAAGCGGACTTCCTTATAGTAAATCTTGCCGAATTTTGACCAGACTTTGTCTTGGTCTACACCGTAGCGGCGGAACAGTCCGATAGCCGTCAGGGTGTACATAAAGAGTGCCATTAGTATTGGTGCGATAACCGAGGCGAGGTCATCATTGGTACCGCGGAAGTAAGCGGGTGTCATGACTAGTGCTGTTAGGGTCATTAGGAGTGCTCCGGGTATTCCCACACCCAGTAGAATTGGTGCCTGGTTAAATACTCGTGTTTCTTCGGGGTACTTGCTCATCTTCCGCAACAAGAGCGGCAAGTTCCGAGTGTATGGGGACCATATATCCTGTTCCGGCCCGAACTTCATCGGCTCAACCATTGAATAACTCCTTCTACTTTCCAAAAATTGGGGTTCAGTGCAGAAGCGTCCCAGGTTTTGTTCCGCTTATTATGTGGGTGCTAGTTGTTTAGCGTGGGTTTGATTATAGCGGGTTATCACCTTTTCGGGTGTGGGATAGTCCAGGGATTCGTGTAGGCGCTCATTGTTCCACCAGTGGACCCAGTTCATGGTGGCGAACTCAACCTCTGTCAGTGATGCCCAGGGGTGGGAGTAGATCAGCTCAGCCTTGTATAGGCCGTTGACCGCTTCGGCTAGCGCGTTATCGTAGGAGTCTCCCACCGCGCTCAAAATACATAAGGTACGCCGAGTTCTTGATTCTGTCGCTGTTTTCGCGGTATAGTGATTACCACTAGTACCGGCTCGCTTGTATCGGTTTCCGAGACAGGTCAGAGCCGGTCTTCATGTTTTTGGAAGCAGGTGGGCTGGTGGTCGACAAACCGTGGGTCAGTATCGATGAGCAAATCAATATCCTCACTCGTCGTGGCCTATTGGATGCCGGTGATTACCGCCGCGAGTTATCTACTGTCGGCTATTACCGGCTTTCGGGATACTCCTACCCGTTGCGCCAGTCAGCTCCCGAAGGCTCACCTCGGCGGCGTTTAGATCGTTTCGTTCCCGGCACACGTATGCATCACGCGGTTGAGCTGTACGAGTTTGACGAACAGCTGCGTCTTACTGTGTGGCGGGCGCTATGCAAGCTGGAGGTGTGCCTGCGAGTTGACGTGGGGCACGTGCTGGGTGAGATCGATCCGTTCATTCACCTCGACCTCGAACGGATTTGGCCGTCAGGCGCAATGCATCGCCGTGCAGTACTGTTTACGCAGAAGCTAGCCCAAACGCAGTCGCGCTCTACAGAAGATTTCGTCATGCATTACAACCAGACCCACGATGGTCGTTTGCCGGTGTGGGTGGCCACCGAGATCCTCGAATTCGGACAACTCGTGACCCTGTTTTCGTTGGCTCCCTTCGAACAGCGTCGTCGCATTGCTGACAAGTACTTGGCACGTGCCGACGAGTTGGAATCATGGATGCGCACTGCGAATTTCATTCGTAACATATGCGCCCATCACGCCAGACTATGGAACAAGCGACTCGTCATCCGTCCACTGGTCAAACACCGCCGCAACGACCAAACGCTATCGGCCGTGACACATTCTTCAGGACGTATGTACACCGCGCTGGTGATCACCGCATTCCTCTTGCGACGAGGAAATTTCACCGCTGAAATACAGGCCATCAGCGACGTCCTAGACAGTTTCCCCACCGAAATTCCTGGCGTCGATCTAACGCACATAGGTGCCAGCCCCAGCTGGAAACAAGATCCCATCTGGACAATCAACAGCTAATCCTTACGGTAATAGGCGCACTCATACCCATCCGCATCCAACGGCAAACCTTCGGCTCATGCTGGGAGCGTGGACATCAGCTCGCACGCGTCAGTCACGGTGAAGCCAGAATCTGTGGGCTCGTCGATGACGATTTCGTCGTGCACATGCATCACAATCCGACGCCTAGCCTTAGTAACGCTAAGCATAGCGTGGACGAGGAGGTCACGAGCGATCGCCTCCACGATATTCTCGACAAGCTTCCCACCGTAGGTCTCTAACTGTCCCCAGCGGCGTGCTGTGGTGGTTCCGGTATAGGTGATGGACGTCCCGCCCCAACGATTCTCACCAAGACGCGACTGAACATACGCCAACCGCCTACCGAATCCACTTATGCAACGTCCAACGCCCAGGGATAACCCAGCAACAAAACCGTTTTAGTCACCGACCCCGTACGCCTATACACCCTCAACGCCTGCCGACGCTGCTCCAAAGAATACGAAACATTCATAAAACACTCTCCAACAATCCGTCCGCACCCCCATTCAGGCATTAGCCCCCAAAAAACAACCCCAGAAACAACAAAACCCCTGTTCAACAGGGTTTTAAGGGTTCAAGCAACTTTTATCATTTTCGACGTCTAAGTATCGTTACATGTCGTGAGTGATAACAGCACCATTCAATGATGACCGCCTCTCAATGAATCTCATCTAGGAATATACATTTACCTTTTTCATATTGTCTTTGTGTAAAATGCTTGACAAATCAATAGACAATTCGGTTTAGGAATCACGTTGAAAAGAATCACGCCTTTATATCGGGCGGTAACGGCTGCTACAGCGGCTTTGTCGCTAGTGCTTACCTCTATGGGAGTTGCTCATGCAGCCGAAGTATCTAAACCTCATACAGTTCTCATACCTGACACCTCAGTTGCATCGCTATCAAATGGGAACAATGCGCAACTAGATGCAAGTGAGATAGAAGAATCATTTAGTCAAGCTGTTAATAATCATCAACCAGGAAAAACTGAAAGCATAAAAAAACTTGCTATTGCGGCAAACCAGCTTTCTAATCTTCAAGAAGAAAAGAATACAGAATCTCCCGCAGTAATAAATCAGGAAAAACCCATTAAACCTGTGGTTTTTATAGAAGACGCGCATGTCATAAATGCTACTCAAGGAGAATCTGTTCATGTGAGCTCCAAAGACAATCTCGAATTCTTTCATAAAGTTACCTCTTCAGAAGAGCAAGTCATCGCGATTCTTAAATCTAGAGAATCTTCCCATGAGCAGAAATACGATCTTGCTTTACCTGAGAACATGAGTCTTAAGCTTCAGAATGATGGTAGTGTTGCGATTCTAGAGACAGTCACAGAGGATGTTGTCCTACCTGGTGAGAGCGAAAGAGTGGAAACTGCGGTAGAAAATATCGTTGGCAAAAATGAAGTGACATTCGAGGACATTGACAAGCTATCTGAGGATCAAATCTTGAAACTTGCTGAAATTCCCGATGAAGCTACAGACAGGAAAGTTTCAACTGAAATTGTTGGCATGGTTGAAAAACCGTGGGCTATTGACGCTAATGGCACTCCATTGGAAACTCACTTCAAAGTTAACGGCGATCAATTAACGCAAGTTATTGCAACCGATGAAAATACCACTTACCCTGTAGTTGCTGATCCAAAAATTGGCTGGTGGCTATGGAAAGCAGCTAAATGCACGGTTGGTGTTGCTTCTCTCGCTGCATTCGGTCCAGCAAAAATTGCGTTTGTTTCATCAAAGATCTACAAGGTTTTAAAGTTTGGGAAAACCGTTCAACTTAAAAACGCATTCCGATCCTGGTTAAGACTTGGTGGCACAAATAAGGCACGCTTTTGGATGATAATAAAAGAAGTAAAGAAATTCGCAAGCAATGTGAAATCAATGCGAAACATAAAGAGGGCATACCGTAAGTCGATGTCTTACAAATCAGGAGCTAACTCGCTAAATTTCCTTAAATTTGGAGGAAGTGCCGTTGCAGGCATAATCGGAATAAAGAGTTGTGTAAACATGGCTAAACAGGCGTTCTAGATGGCGGGACTTACAGAAAGATACTCAAATGGTGAAGTTAATAATTGAGTTTATTTTGTTTGGATGTTTAGCGGTATTTTTCTGCACTGTTTCTTGGGCTGAAATGCCTAATGCTAAAGATAAAAAACTGGACGAAAACGTACTCTATATCAACGTTTACGTTTAGCCAATAGGCAACTACGCTTGCAGCTTTTCCTGGGAATTGCAGCGGCAGTAGTTGCGGTATTAGCTGCGCTTCAGCTACTAGGTGTTATACCCTACCTCGACATTATTTAGGTCACGTATGTTAGCCAAAGAAAATACGTCTGCTGTAGATTTGACTGATAGTTTTTTCTGTATGTTAGGTCGTTAGTATTACTGCTGGTGTGAATACGTTGAATACGGAACTATGAAACGTGAAACTATTATGCTTTACGTCTCGGATTCACGCGCGAAAGCACCGCTTACATTCGAACTAATTCCCTTGAAAATCTAGTCGCTAATGGAGTTAAGCCCCATCTAAACCCCTGTTTGCTTGAAAGCATAAATATCAATTTCAGAAAGGAAGTAAAGGAAATCTAATAAAACGTTCCGGAGGTTTTCTCGTGGGCGGGTTTCGTGTTGTAGCCCCTTAGTGTTGAACTAGCTAACAGAACTTAACAATTACACCCCCGCGTGCCGGTGGGGCGCTAGAAACCGAGCAATAGAAGCATCTAGCAGCGGGGAACAAGGCACGCTACACCTGTTTACCGACTAGCGTAATCGTTCTATCCGCTTTTGCAGCGACAGAAGGATCGTGGGTGACCAGCATGAGGGCGCAGTTACGCTGGCGAACCTGGGTAAGCAGTAACTCCATAGCTTCGTCGCGTAACTCTGTATCAAGTGCGCCAGTGGGTTCATCTGCCAGTATCAGCTTGGGGTTATTGATGAGGGCGCGCGCGAGTGCTGTCCGTTGACGTTCACCTCCAGATAGCTGTTCTGCCATTCGAGATTCTTCCACGTCGAGATCACTTAATAGTCGTGACGCTTCATCGTGAACGGTCGAATCGTTCTTGTCCCAAAGTAAGCGTGGCAACATAACATTATCGAGTGCGGTGTATCCGCTCATGAGTTCACCGTTTTGAAACACGACACCAATTGTGGTTGAGCGCATACGCGCTAGCTGATCAAATTTAAGATTATGGAGGTTCGTGCCATCAACTAGAACACTTCCTTCCAGCGGACGGTTCATGCCAAGAATTGTGGTCAAGAGGGTGGTCTTACCAACACCAGAACGACCCATAATTGCCACGGTTTCTCCCGCATCAATCTCAAGATTAAGCGCAGTAAACAGCGGGTTTTTATAACCACACGAAAGATTACGACATTCTAGTATGCTCATTTTAGCTCTTTCCCGGCAGCCAACTAGCGGCTTCTTTCTTAACTAGGACGTACATGAGAATCGCTTGGGTAAGAATAAAAACTAGGTAAATGATTCCCATACTGATTATGAACATCCAGGGGAAGAATTCACCAAACTTAAAAAAGAACTGGCTAGCGAGGAAGATGCCTACCCCTATGGAGGCTATTCCTGTCACCAAATTAACTACTGTGTTACGCATCGCCATGGTTCGGGCAATAACGGCAGATTTTCCAGTCAATGATGCCATAGAAGCGAATTCTCTGGCACGAGCGGTTGTTTCCCGCGCGTATTGCATCCACACTGAGGTCATTGCATAAATGAAACCAAGCACAGTAAAGAACGTCAACCAGCTTGTCTGCTGTCTATAGGTCTCCGCTATCGCCCTATCACTTTCTCCATCAATAATTGACAGCGGGGTTATAGGGGTATCGAACTTAATTCCCTGGATTTGTGATAACAAATCCTCTTCTTGCTCAGAAATCGTGTAAATCCAGGCCCACCGAGAGGATAACGATATTTCATCGAGTTGCGCACCATATTCGGGAACTAATCTATGCTGGACATAGTCTTGAAGATGATTCGGGTTCACTTGCCCTGCACTTATTTCTGCAACGCCTTGATTATAGGTCGCTACATAAACAGCCAGTTTAGGGTCACTAGAAGCTATATTAGATGCCGCATTGGCTAAACATGACGCGTAATCTCCAGAACAAGTCAGTGATGTCTTCACAACTTGGATACCTTCCGGAGGTCTGGGTGGAGGATCTTGAGCTCCCGTGATGATTCCAAACAAAGCTACGAGAATAACTCCAACAGCAACGAAACCTCCTGCCAAAGCACCAGTTCGAGAAGCTTGATAGGGATGGTTAATTATCCAGCGAAAAAATACGCCAGTTCGCAGATTTATACCTCGTTTTTTCGTTACAAAATTCGTCACGACAGTGCACAGAACTGCGAGAGTTGAATGTAGCCCTAAAATCACCAAGAAAACTATAAGCAACATAAGAGGAAGCACAAGGATATCGGGAATCTGCAACCAGAACATCCCCATGACAGTTGTAAGAACAATTCCAAGCCCGAAAAGCAAAAGCCTCGTTCCCGTACCGAAAGACCAACGCATACCGGTGTGGGCGCGGGTATGGCGCAAATTTGGCCAGGCTAAGTAAGAAAAGGTGATACTTGTTGCTAGTACAAGATATGCGATTAATCTTGAGGACGCATCAAGATAGATACCGGAGTGAAGCCGAAAACCCGTGAAAGGTAAACGCACATATCCCATCACCAGAACAAAGATTAGTAACGCAGCTAGACTAACCCCCAGCAAATACGGTTTATAGAGGTAGGTAACCGAGTGCCTAATGAGTTGACGACGTGGAGCACCGATACTCTCGAGCACAAATTGTTCTCCGGCAAGCAACTCCGCTACTGATTCACGGGTAGCCCGCAGGTTGAGGATAAGGGGGAAAATAAAAATTAAAAGAGCCACCGGCAATAAGTACTTTGACCATTGCTCATAGTTCACGTCTCCAAAGAGGGCACCTTCACGAGTATCTTTGGCAAAACCTGAGGAGAAAAACACACCCTCTTCATTTCGTGCCAAATCAATAAAAGCTTTCCCATTGCTCGGTCGATAATAGACGACAACTTCGCCATCTAGAATCACCGCGTCATCAATTACCGCTTGAATCGGTCCAAACTGGCTCTCCAAAATATCTGAATATTGTTTTGCAGCCCTAGACACTGCGATTGTCCCTGGCTCGAGCCATTTTGTTACTCCTGCAGGCAACTCACTGTCAATGCTCAGCGGTTCAAGCTCTAATACCCCTACAAGGTGAGAATTAATATAGGTATTATCCACTCGATAAGCAAAGCTCGCGTTCTCTTCATCGGAGATATATACCGGCGAACGCGAGTTTGCTATCGATCCTCTTGAATCGAGCTCAGCATGAATCGCCGCTAAGGCGAAAAAACACATAACCACAAAGAATGAGGTTAGCCCGACAGCCACCCGCTGAATCCGGTGTGGATATGCCATTTACACTCCGAGAACTAGAAAATCCAAGCTCCACACTATTCTCACTTCCTTTTATAGAAGAGTTGATAGTATTTTCTGAGAACGCGAGTAAGTGTCACACCTAAGAAAAGTATGCCACCTCACATCCCTATCCTAGTAGACGCGCCCTCTATCACGTCACGATTTCCCCAGGACAATTTCGGACGCTGAGCAATTCACGGAAGTTTTCTAAATTATTTTATTGACCCCTACAGTTGGGACAGCCGCTAAAATAATGAGTTACAAATATTTGATAATGAAGTACACTGATAATAACTACAAACAAGGAGGCTACATAATGAAATCAGCAACATCAAATGTTAATTTTAAGCTCGATACTGATGTCAAAGAATCGATGGAAGATGCTTGTAAAGCGATGGGGTTGACTCTTACCGCCGCCTTTACGATTTTTGCAAAAAAAGTTGGGACTGAAAGACGTATCCCCTTCGAAGTGGCGGCGCCAGTATCAGATTACGCGCGCGCTTTACATCGAGATTCGGCAGCCTACCGAGCAGGACAGCTCGACACCGTTAGCTTAGAAGAATTGATGTCTCGCTATGGTATGGAGAATTGATTTTACCCGGCGCGCAGAAAAGGCTCTTAGTAAAATTGACGCCACCTCCGCGAAGCGAATCCTAAAAGAACTCCACATTGTTAGCCAGCTAGATAACCCCCGCTCAAAAGGTAAAGCCCTGAAAGGCGAACTAACTGGCTACTGGCGTTATCGCGTGGGAAACTACCGGGTTATCTGCGACATCGTGGACTCACAGCTGCTGATCCTAGCGATCGATTTAGGACACCGCCGCGATATCTATGGAAGATAAAAATTGCAGCAATCTACATTTCCAAGGTTCCAATCCCACTTAGTTATGATTCCGCCGCCTCTACATCACCCCATGCCCACTTAACCAGCAAGAAGAGAAGGGGCCACGGTCACGACTAGCAGCTCTATTTGAATGCCATTCCGACAGCAATTCATCCACGCTATTAGCCCTCGACCGGGAAGATTCAGGCAGTAAAGATACTTTTAAAGCTCTTAATATCACGCAAAATTAATGCTATTGTAGATACATAGTAGTAGCAATTGCGTGGAGAGAGGTGTTTTTGGTGGCTAACATATCGTTCCGAACTGATGACCAGACCAAGACTCAGGCAGCGGAGCTCTTCCGCGACCTGGGGTTAGATATGAGCACTGCAATCAACATGTTTTTGAGGCAGTCAATTGCCAGCAACGGCATTCCGTTCACACCGCGCCGGGAAAATTCAGCCAACCTACTCGCTCGCGCTGAAGCCGAATCCCGCACCGGAGCTTCCTTTGATAGTGTCGCTGAGTTAATGGCAGATCTTAATGAAGCTAACTAGAGTCTTTCGCACCTCCCAGTTCAAACGCGACGCGAAAGCACTATTCAAGAAGCATTATGATCCGTCAAAGTTGGCACGCGCAGTTGCAGCCCTAATGGCTCAGGATCGCGACGAGTTACGAACCCGCTATCGGGACCACGCGCTGCAGGGACAGTGGAAGGGATATCGCGAAATTCACCTCAAGGGAGATTGGCTACTGATATACCGTGTCGAGCGAAGCGAGCTGCTTCTGGTACTCACCCGAACCGGATCTCACGATGACCTCTTCTAATAGCACAGTTTACTTAGTTTTCATCTGAGTCATGTGCATAACGTTTGAAGCGGTAGCACAAGACATAACAGGTAATCGCGAGGGCTAAAGTAGAAAGAATATTAGCTACACCAGTAATAACGCTGACCGCACCGCAGAACATTAGTACCGCGAAAACTCCGCTACAACCCGCTAAGCAGCAAGCAATAACCCAGTACAAATCGGGATTCTCGTACCACCGCATAACCGTTTACCTCACCCTATTCGCCATACCGCTTCTGCCTCACATTGCACGCTGCTTCGATAAAATCCCGGCCAGTTGCATAGGTTTGCCCTTCACCGCGCGCAATCATCTGCTCGGTTTCACGAATAGCTTCCAGACTCTCGGCATTAGGTCGCCGGTAATCGAAAGATAGCGGGATGGACTCAGTGTTCACTATTTCGGTGAAAAATGCGCGGATCACCGACGACAAATCAAGACCGTAATTCTCCACCACTTTCGCTGTTTCTTCTTTTAACCCGCTATCAATTCTGACAGTTAAAGTGCTAGCTCCCATCAGCCCCTCCTTGACGTTTGCACATACATATTAAAATAATTGTTAGTGCCTATTCAAGAGTTTTACCTTTCTACCTTGCCAGTGGTTGATCAGCCACCGGTCATGGCTTGCTACGATTAACGTCCCCTCCCAATCATGCAAGGCTTCTTCCAGCGCTTGCGTCGCCTGCGAATCCAGGTAATTGGTGGGCTCATCAATTATGAGCAAGGCGGGAGAAGTGGCCAGCGCTAACGCAATCTGGGCTCGCCGCTGGTTTCCGGCTGAAAGCTCCGGGATAGGCGTAGCCCACAGGGAAGGATGGAGGACGCCTTTGCCGGCCTCGCCAATACCGTTTTCCCAAATGGGGCTAGTGAATCCCGGATCGCCCTCCTGAGGAAGCTGCTGAGGTACCAGCCCAACCTTCCGCTCAGCGCAGATACTACCGCTACTTTTCGCACCCTCGGGTGGCTGCCCGCGATAAATCCAAGTCAAAAGGGTGGATTTTCCAGAACCGTTAGCCCCGGTAACCAGCAGATGCTCACCATAGAACAAATCGAAACTGAGCGGCGCCAGACGACCGGAAACTGCGGCATTACGCGCAGCTACCGCGATTCCGGTGCTTGCAGCGGGTTGATTGAGCTCAAAAGACAGGTCGTAGCTACGGGGTTTTCGCACTTCCTTTTCGCTAAGGCGCTCGCCTCGCATATCGTCATTTCGCATTCGGCGCTGCGCGGTGGCAGCAGCGCGATCCGCAAAAAACTTTTTGGCTTTACCCTCAGCGCTCGCCAGGCGTACGCCCCCGCGAGCTATCTTGCTAGCTTCCTGGCGATGTTTTCTCAGTAACCGTTTCTCGGCTTGTTGCGCGGTGTGCAACTCCCGGTGCTTACGGCGGGCACTCATTTTTTCGGCCAAATATTTAGAGTAGGTGCCCGCGCAGCGATAGAGACCGGTCACCTGACTACTAGCAGTAGCTTTAGCCAGTTCATTCCATACAGCAGCGTCCATATCGTAAATAACCGTGGCGGTGTCCTCGATGAACGCCCGGTCGTGACTCGACATCAAAACCGCGCCCTTCCAGTCATTAACAGTTCCCACGAGGAAATCGATTGCACGCGCGTCTAAATGATTGGTGGGTTCATCCAAAATCAACACTTCGGGCCTCACGATTAGCGTGACCGCCAGTTGCAGTCGCCTCCGCTCTCCCGGGGACAAACTGTTTAAACTGCGCTCACGTCCTGATCCTGTGAGCACCCCCAAGCCCAGCCTCGCCAAAACCTCGGTGAGCCGCGCCTCGAGCGACCAAATATCAAAACCGCTCATCAAAGAAAGCAGCTGGTCATAGCGCTGCTCCGCCTGGACAGCAATAACTTCCTGGCTAATTTGATTGGTCGCGTCCTGAAACTGGGTAGCGATATTTCGCAGAGGACGCAAAGCGCAGCCGAGGTAATCTCTGGCACTTCCACTAAAATGTTCAATCGCCGGCACCTGGAAGAACTCAGTGTTTGTTCCCACGATCTTAACCTTGCCTTGTTCTGGCAAAAGATCCTGGGAAGCGATGCGAAGCAGGGTGGTTTTCCCGCAACCATTGGGACCAATCAAACAGGCACGCTCACCCTCCCCTACCTGCAAATTGATGTTTTCGAGCAGCGGTTTAGAGGAGTATGAAAAAGAAATATTTTCGAGAATGATGGCAGGCATAATAATCTCCAGGACGCAACGATTAAGGGCGGCGTCTCAGCTGAGCTGAGTAGAGATTACAATGTCATCGGAAACTAGCTCCTCGCTTGGATAACATAACGAGCACCCAGCCCGTTACCTACCTTGATTTTAGTCAATCCCTTGCCTAATAGCTACAGCTTATTACCCGTTTCAGGTAAGCTACAGGCTTCCAGCTACTTAAAGAGGGCGCGCTCTCCCCTTTAGGTAGTGGCAGCTCTACCTCCGGCTAGTTTTTAGCAATACCTAAAAATCAGTTTCAGCACTGTTCCCCACGCCCGGCCGGCGGACTGAAATAGAGAGTATGAATCAAGATAAAGAAAAAGAGGTGCTCAGCACCGATAACATCACAAAAAGTTTTGGAAACGTACACGCTCTCGCCGGGGTTTCTCTAAACATTCACGAGGGCGAGTCGGTGGCAATCATGGGGCCATCGGGGTCAGGAAAATCGACCCTGCTGCATTGCCTATCCGGCGTCCTCGTTCCCGAATCCGGCAAGGTCTTATTCCAGGGAGAGGATATCGCGGCACAAAAAGACGTGAAGCGCTCCCGGCTGCGGCTTAGCCAGTTCGGGTTTGTGTTCCAAGACGGGCAACTCATCCCCGAGCTGCCTGCTCGCGAAAATGTGGCACTCCCCCTTATTTTGACCGGCACTCTGCTCCCGAAAGCTTTAAAGCGCGCAGATCAACTGCTCGCCGAGCTGGGACTTTCTGAGCTGAAAAAGCGGCGTCCCGGAGATATGTCCGGGGGTCAGGCACAGCGGGTAGCAATCGCTCGCGCCCTCATCGGCAACCCGAAGGTAGTTTTTGCTGATGAACCTTCTGGCGCCCTCGATCAAGCTACCGGATATGAAATGATGGAAACCTTGACCCGGGAAACACAGCGCTGCGGGGCAGCATTAGTACTGGTAACCCACGATATTAACGTAGCCGAATGGTGTTCACGTCTGATTGAAATTCGGGACGGTAAAATCCACTCCGATTGCGCTCTAGCGCCGCAGTTTAGGAGGGCGTAAATGTCGACCACTAACATAGCCAGCCCAGCTACCTCCTCGCGCGCACAAAACCTAAACTGGTTAACCTTTCATCTCACTAAAGCCCGTTTCCGCTCTCACCAGGGCGAATCTCTACTTTATTTAGCCTCTATCCTGGCCTATACGGTGTGTGCCGGGTTAGCGTTAACGGTTGCTGGCGGCACCTATATGTTTTATAACCGCTGGCAGACCCCCACGGGAATCGCCGCCCAGCTACTTAAAGCGGACGCAAGTTTCCAAATCATGCTAAAGTTCTATTTCCTCTTAGCCATTTTGGCCTGCGCTCTAATAATCCCATCTTTAAGCTCGCTCGCCACCAAGGCGGCAGTATTGGGGGCACGAGGACGCGAAAAGCGTTTAGCTTCCCTACGCCTGTTGGGTGTGTCCTCTGCAGAGGTAACCAAAATGACCCTGTTAGATACCTTGATCCAAGCGGCTATCGGTTCCCTGATCGGTACTGCCCTTTATTTAGCTACTCTTCCCGCCTGGACTTTTCTTGAAATAGAAGCCAAATATATAACGGTTAAAGAAATGCTGCTGCCCTGGTGGCTACTGTTGATAGTGCTGGCAGTTATTATTTTACTGGGACAGATTTCTTCCTGGTGGGGTATGCAGCAGGTAAGAGTTTCTCCCCTGGGAGTAACCCGCCGGGCGAGCCAACCGGCACTGCGCATTTGGCGCCTGGTAGCTGCCTTAGCTATTTTTATCGCCGCTTTTATTGTCAGCCAGGCGACCTTGGGGTTATCAAAAACCAGGACGATAGCGATAGTCTCGGGCATTATCCTGGTAGTTATTTTGGGGTTCAATTTACTAGGCCCCTACCTGTTGCAACTAAATGCCCGCTTGCTGGCAAAAATCCCGATTCCCGCGATGGTACTGGCGTCTCGGCGGATAGTGGCTGATCCCAAAACTACTTGGCGGCGCGTCAGCGGCATGGGGTTCCTAGCTTTTATCGCGGGTTTCATGGCTATGTCGCCAGTGTTAGTAAATAGTGAAGGTTCCGATCGCCTTGCTGACAACTTTATTACGGCCACTCGTTGGGATTTCCAAACTGGCACCATGATTACCTTGGCAGTCAGTTTCGCGCTGTGCGCCTGTGCCATGTTGATTACTCAGGCGGCAACGGTGATCGAAAATGCTGAGCAGTCCCGGGCCCTGGCGAAAATGGGTGCCCCGCGCGGATTTGAATTGCGCGCGATGTGGCTGGAAACCCTGGGTCCACTAGTGATATCCGTGCTGGGAGGAGGCGTCTTAGGGCTTGTAGCCGCCATGCCGATGGTGCTAATGCTAAAGGAACATACCGGGCAGACTCCAGAGAATTCGGTAATCCAAATGAGCCTGTTAATGCTGGCAGGTTTAGCGGTTACGGCCGCCTCGATTTTCGCTAGCCACCCGCTGCATCGACGTTTACGTCTGCTACAGCAACGCGCCAACGACTAGCGGTTCAGCCAGGTTCTACTGGACGTTCGCGCGGTTACATAACTAGCGCGAGACCTTAGAGAAGTTACCAAGAAATCTAATCCCTCAGCAAAGATTTTGCCGGACTTTCCCACATAGGAAAGTTCGGCAAAATTAATTACTAACTCAGGACCCCCTAAATCTATACCCCTCCAGCTATTCACCCCACACCCGAGATTCACCAGAACCCCCTAGTTTACGAAAAACCTCATAGAACAGGGATTTTATGAAGATCAACACCACAAGTATCCCCTATAGGACAAACGTCAGTTTTCTTTTTCTCAATTGATAACTATCTTTATTATCAGGTTTACCTAACCTAAACTAATATTTCGGGTAACCGATAATATGAAAGAGGATGATAAATGAAACTGAAAGCCGTGGTCTCCGGAATCTGTGCGCTAGCCCTGGCAGCTTCCCTGGGAGGTTGCACCAAAAATGGTGCCACCGATAATGCGGATGGAGCTAATGGAAAGCTAAAAATTGTTGCCACCACCGGTTATCTTGCCGACGCGGTTAAAAACATAGCCCCCGACGCCGAGATTACTACCCTGGTAGCCCCCGGAGGCGATCCCCACACTCAAGAACTCACCACCAAAGACACTGAAAAAATCCAAAAAGCGGACCTGGTGGTTTGGACCAGTCACGACATGGAACACAAAATGATGGGTCAGTTCGATGGTCTGGGTGATAAATCCTTGCCCGCCGCAGAAGCCATTCCGAAAAAAATGCTGCTGGACTGGGAAGAAGATGGCAAGATCGAAGGCCACGACCCTCACGTGTGGAATGACCCGATCGGATGGCAATACGCCGTAACCGCAACTGCCGAAAAAATTGCGAAACTAGATAAAGCTAACGCCGACAAATATCTCAAGAACGGCAAAGAATATAACGCTAAGATTCAGGACATGCATGAAAAGGCCAAGGCCGCATTGGAAAAGATTCCTACCAATCGTCGTACTCTGGTGACCGGTCACGACGCCTTCAACTACCTGGGACGCACCTACGGACTAGACATTATGGCTACCGATATGGTTTCTTCCGAATCGGAAATCTCTGCGGTACAGCTGGAAGAACTGGCAAACACTATTGCTAGTAAAAAAGTTCCGGTTATCTTCTACGACAACCTGAAGAGCCCGGAAGTAGTAAAGCACCTACAAGAAATGGTGAAGTCCAAAGGTTGGGAAGTTAAACTCTCCGACACCGAGCTCTATGCAGACACCCTCGGTGAGAAAGCCCCCACCAACACCTACCTGGGAGCTTTCCAGCACAATGTGGAAGCCATTGTAAAGGCACTCTCATAGAGAACGCGATCTGAGTGCCAGGATGGGCGCTAGGTTTCGCCGTCTCCAAGTTTCCTAGCGCCCATCCTCTTTCTTCCCAAATCATTCAGTTATCTTCGTTAAAGGTATTAACTTCATGACTTCCAAGAACACTTCTCTAGCCATATCCTCCCAGCAGCAGAGCGCGAATTCTTCAACCAGCATTCCCCCTTGTGTGGTGGAAAACATCAGCGCCGCGTACCGAGATCGTCTTGCCCTCTCCGGGGTGAGTTTTACCGTCCCCAGCGGAGAAATCATGGCGATTCTTGGCCCTAATGGAGCCGGAAAATCTACCTTAATCAAAGCGATGCTGGAACTGATTCCCCGGGTCAGCGGGAAATCTGAGTTCTTTGGGAAAAACTTGAGCCGAGTACGCAAACGTATTGCCTATATGCCGCAGTCTGCCTCAATTGATTGGGATTTTCCCGCGCGAGTAAAAGACGTGGTGTTAATGGGAACCTACACCCACTTGGGATGGCTGCGCCGCCCGGGGAAAAAAGAGCATCAGGCGGCGCTAGCCGCTATGGAGCAACTAGATATCTCCGATCTAGCGAACCGCCAGATTTCTGAGCTTTCCGGAGGACAAAAACAACGCACCTTCGTGGCGCGCGCCCTGGCCGCCGATGCTGATTTATTAGTTATGGATGAACCCTTCGCGGGGGTTGATATGAAGTCCGAAAAGACGATTTTACAGGTACTACGTTCTCTAGCTAGCTCAGGAAAAACCGTACTCCTGGTACACCATGATTTGGCTACCGTAAGAGAGTTTTGTTCCTCAGTATTGCTACTTCGCGAAGGAAACTTGGTGGCCTCCGGTCCTCTAGACACTACCTTTACCGCTAAGAACATCTCCCAGGCATACGGACTCGAGGGAGCGCTGGCATGAAGCTCACCCTCACCAACCTCTCTATCCTTTTCCCCCAGGAACTAATCTCTCTAAGTGATTTTTGGGGAACCTACAGTTTTCGCGTGATGACCGCGGGAGCAATCCTGGTGGGTTTCTTCGCCGGAACCCTCGGATCCCTACTTTACGTGCGTAAACAATCCCTAGTTTCTGACGTTATTGGACATAGTTCCATTGCCGGGATTGTGGGAGCCTTCGTAATTGCTTCGCTAATGGGAGCAGATGGACAATCGATCCTGGTTTTGACGATTGGAGCCACAATTTCCGGCTTGCTGGCTGTTGCCACCACCAATCTAATTGCAGAAAAATCCAAAGTGGGAGTGGAAGCCGCCATGGCAATTTCTCTGGCCATCTATTATGGCGGCGGCATGGTGGCCTTGAGGCTATTATCCTTTTCCCATTTCTCTGGACGCTCTGGTATTTCACAATACCTGTTCGGCAATGCCGCCACTATGCGACAAATCGATGTACTCATCGTTGCTATCCTGGGTTTTACCGCTCTATTGATCGTCGTGATTTTCTGGAAGGAGATCGCGCTCTTTGCTTTTGACCCCGTAGGCGCCCAGGCAGCTGGTTTTTCCGGTAACCTTTTGATCGCCATTGTCACCTTGTGCACCACCGTAGGTATCGTGATTGGGGTTAAATCTGTAGGGGTAGTATTGATGGTTGCTTTTGCTATTATCCCCGCAGCTGCCGCCCGGCAGTGGACTGATCATCTACCGGTGTTATTCCTACTAGCTGGAGCAATAGGTGCACTTAGCGGCGGTTTTGGTTCTTATCTGGCAGTATCCATCGGTAAGGTGCCTACTGGACCGGTAATCGTAGTCATCCTTTCGCTGGTTCTAGCTATTTCTTTAGTTTTCTCTCCGCACCGCTCTTTGCTGGCTTACCGATATCGCCGCCGCCGGCATATCCAAAATTTAAAGCACGAGCAGGAAGATAATGCCTCCCTCGCTCAGGGTAATTCCTGGAAAGAACAGTCTACTAATCCTGCGGCAATAGCTAACCATCTGTGTTTCTCACCGACAAAGGTGGAGGAAGGGGGCACTCCCTACGCAGTTGTCCAATCAGCCGGAACATTAAGTCACAAGTCCCAGCTAGACCCCGAGGTTAATCTGAAATGAGTTTTGTACTTGCAGCCTTATTACTAGCAATTACTACCTCGGTAACTTGCGCTCTGCCCGGCACCTTCTTGGTGTTGCGTCGTCAATCCATGCTGGTGGATGCAATGAGCCACGCAGTCCTACCCGGAATCGTGCTGGGAGCGTTGCTTTCTGGATCCACGTATTCTCCGATAATGGTGGTTCTTGCCGCTGGTTTTGGGTTGATCGTAGTTTTGGGAGCTAACTATCTGCAATCCACCGGTTTACTACCTAAGGATGCCAGTCAAGGAGTTATCTTCCCCCTGCTATTTTCGGGCGGAGTAATTTTACTGTCCACTGCGCTGGCACATGTACATATCTGCGAGGATACGGTACTGACCGGCGACCTGAACCTGCTGGCTTTAGATACCGAAAGGTTGATAATCAGCAATTATGATTTTGGTCCGCGCGCCATGTGGATGCTGCTGATAATTTTCTTAGCGAACGCACTATTTTTACTGCTCACCTATAAAGTTATGCAGCTTGTGACTTTCGATAGGGAATCAGCTCGAGTCATCGGGTTCCCCATCCGCACGGTGGAAACTATATTCATGGTTCTGGTGGCCTTAACTATTGTGGTGGCTTTTTCTACTGCGGGCGCCATTCTAGTGATTGCCCTACTGGTAACCCCCGCAGCCACTGCGATTCTACTTTCTAATTCTCTCCCGAAAATATTTGCTTTCACCCTGATTATCGCGGTAATAAGCGCAATAATCGGTTTTATTACCGCTTGGCATTTCAACCTTGCCACCTCGGCGATGATGGCATTTACCGATGGGGTCTTATTCCTAATAGTTCTACTGATCAGCCGGTCACGCGCCCGTGTCAAGAAGCACGCTTAGAGCTATCCCAGCTGCTATCTACTCCAAATAGTTGCTAAGGGCTGTCCCGGTAACCAATGACGGTTATCGGGACAGCCCTTACTGACCGAATACCTCCATCCAGGTATTAACTGCATTTGCTAAGATAAGCAAAGCTGGTCATTCCTAATCTTCTTCCTGTGCATGTGCGGTCAGCTGCTGTGGGTACTGAAAGTCATGCCGGAAACCAAGGGGATTCCCCTTGAAAAAATGTCCAAGAAACTAGGTGTGGAGTAGTTATCATGACCGATATGAAATCAACTGAGTGTCCCGTACTTTGCCTGGGAGAAGCCCTGATTGACGTTATTAAACGTGCAGGTAATGCGGAAGAGAAAGTGGGAGGCAGCGTTTTTAACGTAGCGTGCGGAATCGCAAGTTTAGGTCACTCCACCTCTTTGGCTTCCTGGTGGGGCGAGGACGAGCGCGGTAAGAGCCTAGAAGAAAAGCTAGCCTCCGCCGGGGTTAGCGTAGTTCCGGGCAGTTCTAAAGCCGCGAAAACTCCGATAGCTAATGCCCAAATCGACGATAATGGGCAAGCAACCTACAGCTTCGAGCTGGAATGGCAGGTTCCGCCCCTGCCGGAGGTCAGTAGCCTCAGCCACCTGCATACCGGAAGTTTCGCGGCTACTTTGGCACCGGGCGCCTCTGCAGTGGTCGAGGCGGTCAAGGCCATGTCGGCTGGGGGAACCGTCAGCTATGACCCCAATGTGCGTCCTTCTTTGATGGGCACTCCCGAGGAAGTACGCCCGCGGATCGAAGAGCTAATCAGCCTCGCTGATCTGGTTAAAGCCAGCGATGAAGACATTGCTTGGCTCTACGGTAAAGATACTCCGATTGAGACCGTGTTACACAAGTGGAAAGACCTGGGGCCAGGCCTAATTGTGGCTACCCGCGGACCGTGGGCGTCCTATGCGCTTTGCGCCAATGACCGGGATATGCTGGCGGTAGATCCCCTAAACATCAAGGTCAAAGACACGGTGGGCGCCGGAGATTCCTTTATGGCCGGCCTGATTTCGGGACTGTTAGATGCAGGCCTGCTGGGTTCGGCGGAAGCCAAACAGCGGCTACGGCAAGCTCGCCTCAGCGATATCCAAGGTGCTCTCCACCGGGCAACCATCACCTCGGGAATCACGGTAAGTAAGGTGGGAGCCTATGGTCCTACCCAAGCTGAGGTAGCAGAGATACTTGCCGCTGACCCCACCCTCTAGCTAGAGCGAACACGTTAGAGACGATAAAAGACATAGGTCGGCGGGGCACTGTCATAACGCCCCGCCGACCTACTCGTTAGGGGATTAAGAAACGAACTCTTCCCCGTAATAGCAAGCCTTAAGCATATTTTCTATTTCCGCCATGGTAGCTTTACGCGGCGTACCCGAGTAAGACTCGCGATCGAAAGTACGCTGGGCTAGCTCGGGCAGCTGCTCCAGGAAATCGGCCTCCGAAATCTCGAAGTCTTGCAGCTTTAAGGGCACCCCAAAGGTGGAAACCAAGTTTTCCAAAGCCTGGGCAAGAGCCGCACCGGCATCCTCTTCCCGAGCTTCGATTCCGAGCCGACGACAAATCTCGGCCAGCTGCTGGGGAGCCTGGAAACGCAGATAGTTCGGGGATGCCACAAACTTGCGCGGCCGTCCTCCTAAGAACCGCACCACATTGGGCAGTACTGCCGGGAAATATTTCTGATTGCTCCCCCCAAAAGCGGCCGCCAAAGTCTTGGTCAGCGAACCTGCCAACCCCATTGCGGTATTACCCTGGGCGGTAGAAATCAAGAACGCCCCTTCGATAACCTTTTCTCGCTGGTCAGCCAATTCTTGACTCTCTTCTGCGGCACTAACTACCCGGGGCAAAGTCTTATATACATTCTCTAGGCCGTGCAGTGCCAAGGAATCGGTATATTCACTGGCTTGGGTAGAAGTATAAGCCTCGATCGCGCAGGCGACACCCTGGAAACCGCGCCGCAGAGTATCTTTTCGACTATAGGGCGCCAAGGTGGTATCCATAACCACAATTTGCGGCAGGAATGCAGTCGATTTAACTGGACGAGCAAAACCAGTATCCACATCGGTAATAGCAGCCGAGGGTGCGACCGCAGCACGCCCTCCGGTAATAGTAGGAACGCAAATAAGCTGCGGCGAATTAATATGGGCTGGCAAAGCAACATGCCCGGCACAGACCTCCTTAACCGATAACTCGGGGCACGCCGCGAACAAACGTAGGAATTTAGCTGCATTGATAACGCTTCGCTCCCCCACCGCAATAACCGTATGCGGTCCGTAACCAGCGATTTCACGTACTTTCTTCTCTAGATATTCGGTACTGAAATGCCTTTCCGCATCATCAATAACCTGAACAGATATTTTATTGCTGCGGGCATACAGTAGTTGCATCACCACATCCAAGTGCCCGCTACTGGCGGCACGTTGATTGGTAATCACCGTAATTTTGGTGCCCAACTCCAAATTAGCTAGCTGCCGAATATAGCCAGATCCGAGATAAATTTGATTAGGTACTTGGAAAGGCATCATTACCGGGTTCCTCCTGGCTAGCCGTTTGACATTAAGCAGGTTAACTGCACTGATATTGTTCGATACCGAGTTATGGCCATAAGAACCACAGCCGAGAGTCAACGAGGGCACCATCGCGTTATAAAGCCCCCCGATAGCACCGAAAGCGCTCGGGGAATTTTCAATAACCCGCACTGCGTTAACTTCTTTGGCGAACTTGTCAATAACTGCCCATTCGCGGCAATGAATGGCCGCGCTGTGTCCCAGCCCATCTTGTTCTACCATCTGGCGGGACAAATCAATGCCTTCCGTGGCATTTTTCGCCCGCAACACGGCGAGTATTGGGGAGAGTTTTTCCCGGGTCAACGGCTCGTCGTAACTTACTTCCGAGCAGGGCACTAAAATAGCTGGGGCATCTTCGGGAACGCTAAAGCCGGCCATTTCTGCTATCTTCGAGGCTTTCTGTCCCACGATCGCCGCGTTCAATTTGGCGCTCTTGCATTCTTCACTTCCCGCACGCGCCCCAAAAAGCAGCTCTTCTAGCTTCGCTTTCTCTTCCGCGTTTGCCAGGTAGCATCCGAGAGATTCAAACTCTGCCAGCGCCTCGTCAGCAATAGCTTCGTCGAGGATCACCGCCTGCTCGGCAGCACAAATCATGCCGTTATCAAACGACTTAGAAATGGTGACGTCATTTACTGCATTTTTGACCACGGCGCTTTCGTGGATATAGGCAGGACAGTTTCCGGCTCCCACACCTAGCGCCGGTTTTCCACAAGAATACGCACTCTTAACCATGGCGTTACCGCCGGTAGCTAAAATAACTGCTACTCCCGGATGGTTTATTAGCTCCGTAGTAGCCTGCATTGAAGGAGCGGTAATCCATTGTACGCATCCCTTAGGCGCCCCAGCTTCTAGCGCGGCCTCGTAAACTATTTTGGCGGCATGAGCCGAACAGTTCTGCGCAAAGGGGTGGAAGGCAAAAATAATCGGGTTGCGAGTTTTAAGGCAGATCAGGGCTTTAAAAATAGTGGTGGAGGTGGGATTAGTTACCGGGGTTAGACCCGCTACCACCCCGACTGGTTCGGCAACTTCCACGATCCCCGAGAACTCATCACGGGAAATCACTCCTACGGTTTTTTGTCCCTCTAAGTCTTGGGCAATAACTTCGGAGGCGAAAATATTTTTTACAGTTTTGTCTTCAAAGTTGCCGCGTTTGGTTTCGGTTACGGCCTCGGCGGCCAGCACCGCATGGGCTTCCCGCGCTTTTCGGGCGGCGGTTTCCACAATAATATCTACGGTACGCTGCTCAAGATTCTCAAATTTTGCCAGTGCCTGCTGGGCATTTGCTACGAGTGCATCGATGGCTGTTTCGTCGGCAGCCTGTTCGATTGGGGCCGCACTCAACTCTTTTTGGGACATGGTTAACTCTTTTCTGTACACCGATTAAATAAACTGGATCTGCTTTGCTACGGCCAACAACTCTGTTTAGAAAAATTTACCTAATAAAAACATTAACTTGAATAAAATTAAATTTGGCTCATAGCATAGGTTTTCAAGCCCCTAAGCCCTTATGCACATTTATGCACACCTATGAAGCATATGCCTAAACCCAGAGATACACAGCCCCTAGTAGCCCGCAGACACTTTTCTTATCCCCGCACCAGCTGCTGGGAAGGAAAGAATTAATATCAGTATGCAATCCCAGTTAGTGAACCACTCGGCGAACTAGCCGATATTGCATAAACGCCATTACCCCTAAAGCAATACTCAAATACACTGGCAGTAACCCCACTGATAAACGATCCGCCACTATCCCGAATAGTGGTGGCATAATCAGAACTCCCACAAAGAAACAGGACATTTGTACCCCGGTGATTGCCCGCGAGCGCTCCCTCCCAAAAATCTGCGGGGTGGAATGGATCATCGCCGGATAAATAGGAGAACACCCAAGTCCAACCGCCATTATCCCGCACACTGCCAGCGCGGCTGACCCGGGTATAAGCAGCATTAGCAGCCCCAAAGCTGTAAGTATCATCCCCGAGCGGATCATCTGTTGATCCGAGTAACGCATTGCCAAAAAACCACTGATGGCACGCCCTAGGGTGATTCCTAAGAACACCATGCTGGCAAACGCGGCAGCTGCCGCCGCATCCATATTTTTAAATAACCGCAAGTAAGTTGCCGCCCACAGCCCGATGGTGTGTTCTAACGCGGAATAACAGAAGAAACAGACCATCATGGCTTTCACTCCCGGAATTTGCACCACTTCGGAAAGTTTCAGATGCCGAGGGCGCGCGGATTGAACTTTCGGCTCCGGGATTTCCTTAGCATTTACGGAGTCAGCATTTTCTGCTCCCCGGTCAGGATCGTTGCTGGAAACAGTGGCGGAGTCGGCCTGCTCGCTGCGTTTCCACAAGGGCAGACTTAGAAACAATATCGCGGTTATTCCCAGCTGTATGCAGGCGGCATACCAGTAGCCCCCGCGCCATCCGCTGCCTCCCGCAAGGGCGGCTCCCATAATGTAAGGACCAATAGTGGCACCAATCCCCCAACAGCAGTGCAGCCAGTTCATATGGGAACTCTTAAAATGTAGTGCCACATAGTTATTTAGCGCCACATCTATACTGCCGGCTCCCAATCCGTAGGGAATCGCGCACACACAAAGCACCCAGAAATTGGGAGCCATTCCGAACCCCAGGATAGCTACCGCGGTTAGCCCCACCGAAATGGCGGTGATTTTTCCGGTGCCTAGCCAGGAAATCAAACGATCTGAGAGCAGGGAGGAAATAATGGTTCCTAGGGAAATAATCACCGAGACAATCCCGGCGTAGGAAACCGTTACCATAAAATCTGAATAAATTGCTGGCCAAGCCGACCCCAGCAGGGCGTCAGGCAGCCCTAAGCTGATGAAAGCCAGATAAATCAGTGCCAGTAGTAAGTTAGTCAAGAGCGCCTCCTGAAATAAAACTATCAGTTTTAGGCACCCATTTACCGCGCCCAAAATCAGCATTTCAGTGACCATAAAATTTGAGGAGGCATCAATTTAACAGGCGGTGACGGAAACTTTACGGGAAAACGGGGGCAGTTGAAAATACCATTTTTACAGCTAGTGGTAAAACAGTGGCTAAGTTTTAGCTTTAGTAAGCGGCAGAAAAAGTTGCGGGTCTTGCTGAAAGCAATCAGCAAGACCCGCTCCCGGTTTTAGGTTTCCCCAAAACCTATTTTTCTGGAGGTAACAGTTTAGGCTTCAAAGAGTTTTTGCCCCACGTAGTCTTCTCCTTGCCCCACACCGGGCGGCATTACCCACATACTGGTGGCTATATGCTGCAGGTATTCGGTCATGGCGTCCCCAGACATTTTCTTCAGAATAGGAATGAAGTTGGTTTGCGGGTTACGAACATAGGCGATAAACATCAGCCCACCTTCTAGCCGCCCCAAACTGTCAGTCCCCTCCATATAGTTGTATCCGCGTCTAAGCATCCGGGCTCCCCCGTTATGATCGGGATGCACCATCGCTAAATGCGAATCCAATGGAATCAAGGGTTCCCCGTCTTCTCCCTTCTTCTCAAAGTCGGGATCGGTGAATTCGGTTCCCCCGGATTGCGGGGCTCCTTCTAGTTTGTCGCGTCCAATGGTGTCTTCTTGCTCTTGCAAGACCAGTTCGTCCCAAACTTCCATCATCTGCTTGATTTTACGGGTGCACAGATAACTGCCGCCTGCGAAATATTTCCCACCCGAATCACCGGGCTGAATCCACAGATGCTTATTTAGTTCCGCGTCGGAGTCTTCCTTTTTAATATTAGAAGTTCCATCCTTGAAACCAAACAGGTTGCGGGGAGTTTTCTGGCCGGTAGAGGTAGAGGAAGTACGCCCATATCCCAGTTGCGTCCAGCGAACGGTGGCAGTACCGAACGCCAGGCGGCTGAGGTTGTGAATCGCGTGCATGGAAATCATGGGGTCTTCCGAACAGGCTTGCACCACGATATCCCCGTAGCACTGATCCGGGTCCAGTTTCTCTGCCGCCATCCGGGGAATCCCACCCTTTAGGGGTTCCGGCATTCTATCGGCAATCCCGAGGCGATCTTTTCCATCTTTCAGGAAGAAACTTTCCCCAAAACCAATGGTGATCGTGAGGGCGCCAGGTCCGAGATCATAGGCTTCGCCGGTATCATCCGGGGGTGCCAGTTTGGACACTTTCGGATCATTGACCGGATTACCAGCCATCATCCGTTCCGCCGCCAATGACCAGTCTTTCAGCAACTGAATAACCAGATCTCGATTTTCAGTGGTCAAATCATAGGCAGCCATCATCATCTGCTGTTGCTGCGGGGTGAGAATTCCCGGCTGATGCTTACCTCTGAAAGGATAGGAAATCTTCATCACGTCGGAAGCCGCTTGCCCGGCGGCCTCGCCTTTGGATTTACCATAAGCGAAGCCTCCCATTCCCCCGATGCCAATACCTGCGAGGGCAGCGATACCCCCGCCGATCAGGACATTACGGCGGGAAATCCCCGGAACCTTAGCAGTATTTTTCGGAGTTTCCTCCGAGGAGGCGGCCTCGTCGGTTACCTCCTCGGAGTGATGGTTAACAGAGTCTTTACTCAATGAATATTCACCTTATTTCAGGATAGATTCCGTTAGCTTTGCCAAGGGAGCACGCAAAGCATTTACCTTATCGGAAAGCTCTTTTTGCTTCTTGGTGTACTTCTCGGGAGTTTTCTCCAAACCGATGGCTACAGTCGCAATATCGGTGTAGGGCGGGAAATCCCACTGATTATCGCCACTGGCCCGGTTGTACGAGGCGATGGTGTCTTCCAGATCTTTCATCTTGGCGTCGATCTTCTTCGCCAGTTCCGGATCTTTCTTTTCGGCTAAAGCCTGGACGTTACCGTAAGCTACCCGAGCGCCCTCCAAGTTGGCCTGGAAATCATAGAGGTCGGTGTGCGAGAAGATCTCTTCTTCCCCCGTAATCTTGGTGGTGGCTACCTCTTCTAGCAGACCAATAGCGCCATTGGAAATATCGTCGAGCTTCAGTTTGAAGTCAGCAGCGTAAACCGCTTTATGCAGATCCTGGGTGTCTTTCATCAGCAGATCAGCGAACTTGGTGCGATCTGCGGCAGATAGCTTCTGATCGGTCCACAGGTCTTTTTCTAAGCGGTGCCAACCGGTCCATTCCCGCCCGTCAGCATCATCAGCTTGCTGGTAGTCAGCTTCGCGCTCATCCAGCTTGGGATCCAAATCGCCGAAAGACTCGGCAGTCGGCTCAATGCGTTCGTAATGCATACGTGCCAGCGGATACAGCTTCTTTGCCTTTTCGTTATCGCCCGCTTTGTAGGCATCCACAAATTCTTGGGTGGCCGATACCAACTGGCCAGCCTGATCCTTGACGTAAGCGGTGTACTTGGTAACCGCCTCATCGTGCAGTTTCTTGTCATCGGCGCTGATCTTTACGCCTTCACCCTTGGTTACCTTGAACTCTTTTAGCCCCACGAGTGATCCGACCATGTTTTTCTTGCAGGCGGTGTAGTAGGTACCCTCCTCTAGCTGCACGGTGAAGTCGCGTTTATCCCCGGCAGCCAGATTTTCCATCTCTCCCATAATTTGCAGCTTGTCTTTGGCAAGCACTTCAAACTCGTTGCGAGCCGGCCCCTCGTTACTTAGGGAGAACTTAATGGTGCCGGAAGGAGCGGTGTTAGCAGATAGTTCGCACTTGTCGTCAGCGATTTTCACCTCGATTGGTTTAGCGCTGCCCGCCGCGCCATCCCCCGCGGCGCTGCTGTCATTCTTTACACAACCAGTCATAGTGACTGCCAGCGCCGCGCCCACGAAAGCAACGGCAATCTTACGCATATGCATTATTTGTCTCCTTAGGTGTGCATTTTTGCGTCGAGGACGCGAGCGCGCCCTCGGGAAAACGTTCAGTCAACTGCAACTGACGTTTTGGTCTTGTTACTTGTTTCCACTGTTGCCGCAGCCTCATCGGACAGGTTAGCCTCCCCCTTGCTTCCCGCGTTAGCTACGGCCTTTTCTGGCGCACCAGCAGCTTGTTGCTGCGGCCTTTTGACCGCTAAAAACAACTTCTTATTGCGGTTGTAAAAATAGAACAGCGTGCCCACTACCACCAGGTAGATCAGCCAGCTAAAGAACTGCAAGGCGGTGGGGCTAGGTGAGAACTGGAAAATGGCTACCAGCACGTCATAGAGACCGCCGTTATAAACCAGGGCGGGAATATAAGTGGTGATATCGAACAGAGGCGCGGTCATGGGGATAACCCCGGCTTCTTGTAAATCGTGGAAGCCGTAGGAGCAGACCCCGGCAGCCACAAAAATCAGTAAATACCCGGTTACCTCAAAAAATATCCGCAAGTTGATACGCGCTACTCCCCGATAAATCAGGTATCCCAGCGCGATGGCGATTGCTATCCCCACCATCATTCCGACAACCAGGCTGGTGCCATTTTCATTGTCGCTGGCATTCTTGAACATCGGCCAGATAAAAATCGCGGTTTCCAGTCCTTCTCGACCCACGGTAATCAAGGCGATTACAAACAATGACCAGCCGGCTCCGCTACCTTTCGAGAGAGCTTCCTTGACTTGGGATTGCATTCGAGCCACCATTCTGGCGGAATGCTCGGCCATCCAAAAAATCATCCAGGTGATGAGGGCGACCGCGAATAGAGAAAGAAAGCCTCCGAGCGCTTCTTGGGCTTGGGTGGTAAGGGTATAGGTACCCCAAACCAGGTAAGCACCTACGCTCATGGGAACTACCACCCCCACCACTATCCCTAGCCATAGTTTTGGCAGAAGATCCTCACGCTCAACTTTCTTTATATAGGCATAAAGAATGGAAACTATTAAAACAGCTTCCAAACCTTCCCGTAACGCAATTAGCAAAGCGCCGAGCATCTTCTCTCCAGTTCGCGAATCAGTTAGCTAAAACCTATAATTCCTTAGCTAAGGCAAATCTAATTTATTTAATTCATTCCGTCCTGTCAAGCAGATTTATTCTCATGAAATTTCACTAAAACAACTGGTTAATGCATTATGTAGTTAACTAACTTAGCTTATTAGATTTTAAGCTCTCGCAGATAAAGTAGGTCCACCTATCCAATTACCTCTTATTGCGATCGGCAAGCTCGCAGGCGCTCACGGCTATTACTAAATTGGGGAAATGCGTTATCAGCTGTCTTCCAGCAGGGAAGATACTTTTAGTAACGTATAGAAGCCAAGCGGCGCTGCATCAAGGCGAATACTCCCAGAGACAGAGCCAGGTAGACAGGTAAAAAACCGACAGATAAATACTGCGCTATCAGGCCAAATAGTGGCGGCATCACGAAGACCCCCAAGTTACAGCTAGCCATCTGCACGCCGATTACTGCGCGCGAGCGATCCCTCCCAAAGATTTGGGGAGTTGCGTGAATCATCGCAGGATACATCGGCGAGCAACCCAGACCAATCGCCATAAGTCCGCAAATCGTGATAGTTGCCGATCCCGGTATTAACAACAGAACTACTCCCCCCGCTACCAGACTTATCCCCAAACGGATTAATTGCCGGTCAGAGTAACGGATCGACAAAAATCCGCTCGCTGCTCGCCCTAGGGTTATCCCCAGGAATAACATTCCCGCAAAGGAGGCCGCGCTCGCGGCATCCATACCTTTAAATAACTTAAGGTAGGTCCCACCCCAGACCCCAGTTGCTTGTTCCAATACGGCATAGCAGAAGAAACATGCCATTACCTCTTTGACACCTTTAACCCGCACTGTCTGTGAAAGCTTGAGAGGGCGCTGGTTAGCTGCAGAGGAATCCGATTCGGGCAACTTCTCACTACTGGCAGGAGAGCTTTCCTGTTCGTGGCGTTTCCAGAGCGGCAAACTTAAAAATAGAATCGCGGTAATTACCAGCTGTATCAAGGCTATATACCAGTATCCGCTCTGCCAGTTACCTCTCCCAGAAAGTGCTACCCCCATCACATAAGGACCAATCGTGGCACCAACCCCCCAGGAGCAGTGCAGCCAGTTCATGTGGGTACTCTTGAAATGTAACGCTACATAGTTATTGAGAGCCACATCCACGCTGCCTGCTCCCAGTCCGTAGGGAATCGCGCAGACGCACAGCACCCAAAAGTTAGGGGCAAGGGCAAAGCCTAGAATAGCCAAAGCAGTCAACAACCCCGAAAGCACGGTCACTTTCCCAGCACCTAGCCGGGAGATTATCCGATCCGATAGAAGGCTAGAAGTAACTGTTCCCAAGGAGATAATCATAGAGATGAATCCCGCATAGGAAACCGGCACCGCAAAATCTGGATAAATCTCTGGCCAGGCAGAACCTAGCACGGAATCGGGTAAGCCCAGACTAATAAAGGCCAAATAAATCAAAGCCAGCAGTAGGTTAGTCAAATGTTCCCCCGTCAAAGCTACTAGGAATATCGCTATTCAGGCTACTACTATCGTCAATAACTTAGTGCGTCAAATGCCGGGTGTTACCGCTTGATTCCGCTTGCTTCTCGAGTCAAAAATAAGCGCTTCCTCTAACCTAATTCTCTCGTTATCGCCTCGAAAAAATCATTTCCTTCACTGCGTTAGATCTTCCCTCCACCAATTTTTCGAGACAATTAGACTAAAAATGTCATTAAATGAAAGAATGTCTACATGCCTAGGATTATTGGGGATACCTTGGAAGAGCATCGCAAGAAAACTCGCCAACAGCTCTTTGATGCGCTCTCCCGTCTCCTCCAAACCAGCACGTTTGAATCGCTAACCATGGCGAAGATTGCTCAAGAGGCGGGAGTGGGGCGCACTGCGGTCTATAACCATTTCCAAGATAAAGAAGCACTGCTCCTGGCATTCATTGCCTATGAAACGGGACAGTATTCGGAGCGCTTGAACCACGCTCTGGCGGGGGTGTCCTCCCCTATTAAAATGCTGCGAATTTACATCCGGGAACAACTCACTCTCGGCTCTTCTTACCACCTAGCGCCCGGGCTAGATCTACGCCGGCAAGTATCAAATGAAACTAGCAGCGAACTACGCCTTCACGCGCAAATTGTAGAGAACATATTACGGCAAATCTTACGGAAAGCCATTAATGAGGGCACGCTTCCTCCCCAAAACCTACCCATAGCAATCTCGATGGTGAATGCGTCTCTAGCAGGCAGATCTCTACCCAAAGACCCGATTCACCGAGAATATCTGATCCACTGTATACAGGCGTATGTACTGCGTTCCTTGGGCGCGAGCCACACCTTGGCTCCGCTACCCAACGCAAAACGTTTCTTGGGACGCCGGTTAGATCTCGATGATAATCCGTTTGCTTCCCGCGAGGGCGAGGGAATGGTGATCTCCGCCTGTCCAATCCATCGAGCCAGCTAGACGCAGCTTTTTTGCTATCTGGCAAGCCGCACGTTTATCTTCCTAGGCCGTAAGCCAGGAGGAAGTGCCGGCATTTATTTGCTGAGCCGGCAACTACGGACCCGAGGGAATCATTTTGAAGTCCCAGTAATCTATAATCGCTTAAGAGAGTCAAAGGAGGAAACATGAGCACCGACCCGGTTCAGCGGGCAAGCGATCCCACGACGCCGCTGGAAGAGTTACAGTATTTAGCTCAAAACCACCCCTCCTTGCGGCCTCTCATTGCTGAAAACCCCTCCACTTATCCAGAACTTCTAGAGTGGTTAAGCGAGTTTTCTGATCCGGAAATTGCCGCCGCCTTACAGCGCCGCCAAAACCGGATGGATCGGGAAGCTCGCGAAAAAACCCGTTCCCCTATCCCGGTATCCTCTCCCGCTCCCCAGAAGGCACCAGCAGAAGAGCCCCAGAGCGCTTCCCCGCTGACTCCTACTAAAGCCAGCGCAGCTGTAGACCCGGTTAGCAGTAAAGACACCCAAGATTTACCTACCACCCCCCTCGAAGCAACCGCGGAAACGACAACCGCGAAGCCAGCGGATAAACCGGAAAATGCAGGTACCGCTGAAACTCAGGTAGCGGGAAAAACTAAATCGGAGAAACTTAAACTTGCAGACGAGGAAGATCTAGAGGACTTTTCACCAGTCGAAGAGAAAACTGCTTCGCGAAAAAGTAAGATTTTCGTGATCGTGATTGCCGTGTTGATCGGTTTAATACTATCGGTCGGAGGTAACTTAGCGGATCGTCTCACCGGCGGCGACGGCTCGAAGAGTTGGTACGGGAAGGACGGAGTGATCGCGCGCATCTTCGGAGATTCCGATCTAAATCGCGACCACAACAATAATGGGATTCCCGATGATCAAGAAAATGGGGCAAACGGTACCGGCAGTAAGAACGCTGGTGGCCAAGACACTAAGCAAAAAAACAGTAACGCCGGCGCCCAACTGGACGTGAAAACCGAGGGACGCCAGATAGCTCCCGCTCCCACCAACCAGATTGGGCAAGCAAAAGGGCTACCCAACGGCGCCTACCAGGTCGCTGAGTTTTCACTGCCCGATGCCCCCATCAAGTGCACCATCGGTAATGAAGTAGTTTGTAATGTCTTTAGCTTCACCGGAAATATCGGGCAAAACCCGGGGGCAACCGTCAAGTTCACCTTAGGTGCTGATGGCGCAAAGCCGCCCGAAGATTTAGGGGTTAAAGATAACGAAGTTTCCCAGACCGTACTCGCTAGCGGTGCTGCGGCAGCCTCAGGAGCCTACGCCTGCGAGTCCTCTGGATCGGGGGTTGACTGTTGGAATCTGCAGACCGGATTCGGGCTGAAACTAACGGTTAATAGCGCTGAAGCCTATCAACCTAAAGTTAAAGCCCCCGGCAACTAGCCTTTCCATTCCCCCGGGAGGCAGGGTATCTGGCGCCACCGCGTCCTCGAACGCGGCAGCGCCAGTAAAAACTATTAGCTTTCTCCTCCTAGCGGCCAAGCAGCCAACCTGACACCCGCAGGTAGCCGGAACTAGGCTTCCAAAAGTTCGCGGGCGACCAGCTCTGCGATCTGGATGGCGTTAAGTGCCGCCCCTTTACGCAGGTTATCGGCGCAACAAATGAACGCCAGCCCCTTTCCATCCGGAACCGATTGATCGATACGCAAGCGTCCCGTGAAAGTCCCATCCCGGCCAGCAGCATCCAGGGGATTCGGTACCTCTACTAGTTGTACTCCCTCAGCCTGCTCTAACGCCGCCTGTGCTTGTTCTAAATCTACCGGGCGAGTAAAACGCGCGTTTAGGGACAGTAGATGCGCGGTCATCACCGGGATCCGCACGCAGGTGCAAGAGGCCGCGAGCTTAGGCAGATGCAGGATCCGCCGCGACTCATTACGCAGCTTTTGCTCCTCATCGGTTTCGGCAGAGCCGTCATCAACAAAGTTTCCGGCCACCGGAACCGCGTTGAAGGCAATCGGGCGCACATAGGTCTTCGGCTCGGGAAACTCAATAGCGGCTCCGTCTAAAGCCAGTTCTTCGCAGCGCTCTACGCTAGCTTCCAGCTGGGAAGAAAGCTCTTGCACCCCAGCTCGCCCCGACCCGGATACTGCCTGATAGGAGGAAGCAACTAGGGTTTCCAGCCCAAAGAGATCATGGAGCACTTTCACCGTAGGCATTGCTGCCATCGTGGTGCAATTAGGGTTGGCGATAATCCCTTTAGGGCGGTCCTTGATATCTTCCGGGTTGACCTCGGAAACTACCAGGGGCACCTCGGGGTCTTTGCGCCAGGCGGAGGAATTATCGACTACCACTGCCCCGGCAGCGGCAAAACGAGGAGCATAGGTACGCGACGCTGACCCTCCGGCGGAAAAGATCGCAATATCGATCCCCTCCAGGTCTGCGCCCTCCACGTCCTCTACAGTTATTTGCTGACCGCGGAAAGAAAGCTGCTTGCCCGCGCTACGCGAGGTAGCAAACAGGCGAATGTTAGCGGCAGGGAAATTTCTTTCTTCCAGCAGAGTACGCATTACCCGGCCGACCTGTCCGGTTGCTCCGACTAAGGCTACGGTTAGTTCTTTCATCATCGTCCGGTACCTCCATAGACCACGGCTTCAGTTTCTTCGGAATCTAAATCGAAAGCTTTATGGATAGCCAACACTGCATCATCCAGGCGATCTAAATTGATCAGCACGGAGATACGCACTTCTGAAGTAGAAATAATATCGACGTTGATCCCGGCATCCGATAGCGCCTGGAAAAAACGCGCCGAAATTCCCGGATTGTTACGCATACCTGCCCCAACTAGCGATACCTTCCCCACATTGGTGTCGTGGTCGATGCGGATGAAGTCCAAAACGTTCTTTTCGTGCTGCAGTTCTTCCATAACTCCCGGAATGTCTTCCGCCGGCATAGTGATCGAAATATTAGCCCTGCCAGGGCGTGCCTCGGAAATGTTTTGTACGATCATGTCGATATTGGCACCGACTTTTGCCACCGCTGCAAACAGGTCAGCGGCCACCCCCGGGCGGTCAGGCAAACCCACCACCGTCAGCTTTTCCTGGGAACGATCATGGGCAATACCAGAGATAATGGGAGCTTCCACGTTTTCCTCCTCAAGGGCTTTAGCAGGGACAATCCCTCGCAATGATTTCGGGGCCGGACCTTGGGCAATCCAAGTGCCATCTTTATCGGAAAAACTAGACCTTACATGCAAGGGCACCCGGTAGCGCCGGGCAAACTCTACTGCTCGCAGATGTAAAATCTTGGCGCCATTTGCTGCCAGCTCTAAAGTTTCCTCATAGTCGAGGGAGTGCAATGCCCGGGCAGTAGGAACCAGGCGCGGATCAGCGGTGAACAATCCGTCAACATCGGTATAGATTTCACACACATCAGCATGAAGGGCAGCTGCTAACGCCACGGCAGTAGTATCAGAGCCGCCACGTCCCAGAGTAGTCACGTCTTCGGCATCGTTAACGCCCTGAAACCCGGCTACAATCGCCACATTATTGTCTCGGATTACGCGGGCGATTCTTTCCGGAACCATCCCGACAATCTGGGCTTTACCGTATTTAGCGTCGGTACGAATACCGGCTTGTGCGCCGGTAAAAGCCATCGCCGGTACTCCCTGCGCGGAGATAGCCATTGACAGTAAAGACATAGAGATACGCTCGCCAGCAGAAAGTAAAATATCCATTTCCCGGGCGGGAGCATGAGCATTAAGTTCGGCCGCCATATCAATCAGGTCATCGGTGGTATCCCCCATAGCGGAGACCACGACCACCACTTGATGCCCGGCTTGACGGGTTTGCACAATTCTGCGCGCAACCCGTTGCAACGACTGGGTGTCGGCAACCGAGGATCCGCCATACTTTTGCACAATCAGTGCCATTTGTTCCCCTTGTATGCCTAGCGATTAGCTGTCTTCTGCAATTATTGTAAGAATTTGGCGCAATCTCGGCTTTAGCGTCTCAAATTTGCTGGTAGGTAAGCAAACACACAAAATCGGGCGCCCCGCCCAGGTTCTTCCTGGGACTTTTGCCACCATTAAGCGGTTTGCGTTTTCTCGCGGAAATTCTATTCGGCCGAACGCCTTCCCTCCAAGGCACGCCCCAAAGTAACTTCATCAGCGTATTCCAGATCTCCACCTACCGGTAGTCCCGAGGCCAGGCGGGTAACTTTTAACCCCAGGGGGGAGATGGTGCGGGTCAGGTAGGTGGCCGTAGCCTCGCCCTCAATATTGGGATTAGTGGCAATAATGATCTCTTGTACGCTGCCACCCGACAGGCGGGTTAGCAGCTCCCGCAAACGCAACTGTTCGGGGCCAATCCCGTTTATCGGATCGATTGCCCCTCCCAGCACATGGTACAGACCGCGATAGCTGCGGGTGCGTTCAATCGCCCCCACGTCTTTGGCTTCTTCAACTACGCAAATAACCGCCTGGTCTCGTTTTGGATTGCGACAGATAGAACACAGTTCCTCTTGGGCAATATTGCCGCATTTAGTACAAAAGCGGATCTTTTCTTTCGCATCGATTAAGGCCTGCGCCAATAGTTCTGCTTCAGCTTTCGGCCGCGAAAGCACATAGAACGCGATGCGCTGTGCTGATTTTGGTCCAATCCCCGGCAGTCGCCCTAAAGCATCGATTAGATCTTGCAAAGCGCCGTCATACATATAAGTTAAATACCCGCTTTCCCGCTGCCGCCAGAATTATCTACCGTCTCAATTATCTTGCCACCAAGCATAGATTTTGCGACCTCGACCCCCCAACGTCCGCCGCTTTCCTCTAGCGAAACATCAGGATCGGAGAGGTCGGGAATATCTTCGTCGTCATAGCTGGGAGGTGCGCCCGGTGCTGGGAAAGCACTTTCATCGTCCTCGCTTGATGCAGCCGACATCCGCGGAGCAGCAGGGATATCCGGCTCGAAAGTCTGCTCACGCGGCGCTGCTAGGGGCGCAGAGCGACTAGCTTCAAAGGGTGCCGCGGATTGGCCTGCTCTGGGAGCGACTAGCTCCTCGGCAAAGTCACGGGGTGCCGCCATCACTGTGTTTACGCTGCCAGGTGCCGGCGAAATAGAGGTTTCGGGGCGAGGCGCTGCCATTTCTGCCGCTGGCGCCTCGAACGGTGAGGGCGCTGCCGCAAGTGGTGTCACAGGCTCCGACATTGTCGGATGCGCCGCGTCCTCTGCGCCCTGATCGTTTTCCTTAGAAACGGAGTCTGACGCTTTGGGGTTAGCGATGATCCAGTCGGCATTTTGGGGTGCCGATTCACTTTCTTGCCCAGGTTTATCCCCGGGCTTATCCGCTGCTTTTTGGTCTTCACCTGTAGTTTCAGCAATTGCGTTTGCGGCGTCCGCGGAGGTGCTAGGGACGGGAGCAGGGTTTGCTTCACCACCCACTGGTTCTGGATAGGAAATCTCTTCACTGCCATCTGCCGGATCCGCGTCTTCGGGAGGATATTCCTCTTCTTCCGGGGGTGCCTCCTGGGGCAGAGTTTTCTCTACTTGCGAGGAAGCATCTAGTTTGAACCGGGATAGCACCTCGCTCATAGCGGGAGCGCGGCGATCGTCACTTCTCGGAAGTACCTGCACTGTCCAGGAATCTGACAGCTCCTCCTGTAAGCATTTCTCTATCGGGGCCAGCCGTTCCTTCAAGTATGCAACGGTCTGCGGAGTATCTGCCAACAAGGTAACTTGCTGGTTTCGGGCACCTCCAAGCTGCAGATGGCGATTGCAAGTTGACCACAGGCGCTGATCAGAGTCCCGCAAACGCGCAGAAACCCTACCCCAAGATTCCAGTAACTGCCAGTATTGTTCCCCTTTTTCTACTTCCGGCACCTCGCGCAGGGAAACGCTAGCCGCCGCCTCTTTGGGAGAGAGTTCCTGCTCCGCTACTTCATTGCGGGGAGCCTGTTCTGGTTGGGCAATCTGCTTTCCAATAACTGGAGCAGACTGTTTACTATCAATAGTTTCCGGGCGCGGAGCAGCCAGTTCTGGGGCCCCGCCACCTGTAGGGGAAGCCGCCGGAACCGGGTTCGCGCGAGGAGCCGCGGGAGCCGGTTCAGTAGGAGCTTCAGGGGCTCTAGGAGCCACGGCATCTGGTCGGGCATTTGCGGTATTTTGAGGACGCTTCCGTCCCGGACGATGCAGAGCGGCCATTGCGGCCTCAGCCCCGCTCAAAGACCCAGAAGAGGCAGAATCGTGTCCACCTGCAGCTACCTGGCTCTGTTCGGGCAATAAAAGCCGCGCAGCCAGTAGCTCAACTTGCAGGCGCGGAGCGGTAGCTCCCGTAAGCTCGGTTAAAGCAGTATTGGTGAGATCGCTGGCGTGGGAAATCCCGGCGGTTCCCCAACGCTGCGCTTGGGTTTGCATCGCCGCTAATTGATCGGCGGGGGTTCCCGCTAGTACCGTCTGAGTATCCTCAGCGGATGAAACCGAGAGTACCAGCAGATCCCTAAGATGTAGCAGTAAATCTTCCAGGTAGCGGCGAGGCTCATGCCCGCCCTCCACCATTTTGGCGATCACCTCGAATAGGGCGGCTCCGTCACGGTCAATAATGGCGTCTACAGAACGCTCTAAAATCGCACTGTCTGTGTATCCGAGCAGCGCGGCGGCAGTCCCATACGCTAGTTTGCCGTCCTCGGCACCTGCCATCAGCTGGTCAAGCACCGAAAGTGAGTCGCGTACTGAACCCGCGCCTGCCCTCATCACTAGCTGCAGCACTCCCGAGTCAGGTTCGATATCTTCGGCCTGGCAGAGCTTTGCCATATATTGTTCCATTGTTTCCGGCGGCACCAAGCGGAATGGATAGTGGTGGGTGCGGGAACGGATAGTACCGATTACTTTGTCAGGTTCGGTGGTCGCAAAAATAAACTTTACGTGTTCGGGGGGTTCTTCCACGATTTTCAGCAGGGCGTTAAATCCTTGCTGGGTAACCATATGAGCTTCATCTAGGATAAAAATCTTAAAACGATCCCGCACCGGGGCAAAGCCTGCCCGCTCTCGCAGTTCTCGCGCGTCATCTACCCCGTTGTGGCTGGCGGCGTCGATTTCTACTACATCGAGGGACCCTGAGCCCCCGGTCGCTAAGTCTTTACAGGATTCGCATTTTCCGCAAGGAGTGTCGGTAGGGCCTTCTACGCAGTTCAGACAGCGCGCCATGATTCGCGCCGAAGTGGTTTTGCCGCATCCGCGCGGCCCAGAGAAAAGATACGCGTGGCTAATCCGCCCAGAGCGCAGCGCCGCCATTAACGGTTTGACCACATGATCTTGCCCAATCACGTCTTGGAAAGTGTCTGGCCGGTAGCGGCGATAAAGTGCGATGCTCACGGCTCTACTGTACTAAAGCCCAGCGATAAGCGGGGTGCCTGGAGAGGAATGCGATAAAAAAGACCCTTCACGCACCCGATAGCGCACCCTTATCCTTGCTGCCTTCCGGCCCTGGGGAGGTTCGAATGATATCGCCGCGTGAAGGATCTCCCCCAGTTTAGCTTAGGAGGGCGCTAACTGGAAACGGTGCGGTCAGCACCGAGGCGAGAAGGTAACTTCCGAGGACGCGGGCGCGGTTTCTACGGAAGTAACGTCGACTCTTATTACCGGGCTGTGTTCGACTCCTCATTTCCAGAATCGACATTAGCGAGAGCATTTAGGTAAACTCAAACTTGTGCCTGGAGGTATCGCCTAGTGGCCTATGGCGCTCGCTTGGAAAGCGGGTTGGGTGCAAGCCCTCGGGGGTTCGAATCCCCCTACCTCCGCCATTAGATAATCTTTGAACAGCAATAATGCAACTATCGAGTTTGCAATTATCATTTCATGTAATATCTCTGCGGCATCACATGAGCTGTTTTGAATGCTGCCAGTGGCGAATCAGTGAGGTTTTTCGTCGCTTCACCATTTAACCCAGCACCGAACGTTGAAGGAACTCCCACTTAGCTGGGATAATCGTCCATACTAACTAAGTTGTTTCACTCTCGTTCGGCTATAATAACCCTAGTTAATCAACCTTGGTTTTATTGTTGGTTTAACTTTAAGAACATCGTCTAGCCTCAGCGTGTCATCGAACCATAGCAAGGCTTCCGGATCTACCCACCGCATCAAGCATCTTGCCTCTGCGATATCCCGGGCGATATTGCGCCGGAAAATTGGTTCCAGGTGAGCGGCACGATTCCTAAGGAAATTCATATTTCCTAGCAATCTGGCTGTTTCTCGCTGGCGTTTGCGCAGGTCTGAATCCCCAAAAGAGAATGCCTTGTGAAGTGCGGGAACCCATATTGATGCGTGATACCTGCGGCTTGTCAGAAATCGCCAAAAACCAAAGGACAGTTCGGCCACGATTTTATCGTGATTAGGCGTTGAACCGTTGCGTTCTATACGAGCGCGAGCTTTATCCACGTCTTCTCTAGCCCGAGAATCGAGAGCAGGGAGAGCGAACCAGTCATCATATCCGTGCCTCGTCGCATTCCAGGCAGTCAGGGTGCGGTCGATTGAGTTGCGCACCACCACCTCAACCATCGCAGTAGCACTTAGCATCGCCCCAGCCAGTTGAGTATTCCAGGCATAAAGCTCAAATGCAGTGTCAAGGACACCATCGGTAGCTGCGAGATATGTGCTCAAACGCTTCTCAGAAAGAAGACCGACCATAATAGTTCGATCCCATTCCTTGTTGTGCACCTGTGACACCCCTGCTCCCTGTGGTAAACTCAATATCGAAGACCCCGGAACGATCCCCAGCCTAGGCTGAATCGCCGGGGTTATGTATACCTCCTATTTTACGGATTAGTACTCGAATATAGGGCTAAATACCCGAAAACTCACCTTGATGCAGCATACTCACTTCAGGGCAATCTGAAGCTGTTCAAAAATAGGGCTAATGCCCGAAAGTTAACCTCACCATTACAGGATCTGGTGAGGAATGCGAATGCTAATATCCCGCAGTATTCTGTGGGATATTAGCATTCGGTCTTCTAAAACTGAAACGCCAGGAAAGAATGTGCTCAAGAAGATCAGTACGGAATAACCATCCCCCTACGCACCGCCCCATGATTTCCTCAAAGTTTTCTGCTCCCAACAGACAACTAGCTTCAGTAGCGAAATCATAGAAAAAGTGGATCGCAGCATTCCTCGGCGACTTATTTCTCTGGTGAACTAGCCGTAACCAGTTATCCTTAACCACGGCCAAGTAAAATCACCTTTATACGCATTGGAACGAGGAGGCTCAATCAGCATGGGCAGTTTAGTAATCGCAGTAGATTCCTCTACCACCAGTACCAAGGCGATAATTGTCGACAGTGCCGGATCGGTACTTTCACAGGCGAAGGTAGAATTTGCAATGTCCACCCCAAGAGTGGACTTTTATGAACAAGACCCTCGCGACTGGTGGAAGAGTACCAATGAGGCGGTAGGGCAGGCAGTTGCGCAGCTTAGCGACACTGATCGTAGTCGCATCGAATTTCTCTGCGCTACCATTCAGCGCCAATCATTCGCTTTGGTGGATTCAGAAGGAGTCCCTCTTCGTCCCGGGATTTTATGGCTCGATGGCAGAGCCGCGGAGCAAGTTAAAAAGATTGGTAGCCGGCGAGTACATGAACTTTCAGGGTTCCAACCCGATACCACTCCCTCGATATACAAGATCGCCTGGTTAAAAGAACATGAACCCGAAAAACTAGCTGCTGCCCACAAGATAGTAGGGGTGCACGGCTATCTAACTCATGCCTTGACCGGTCAATGGGTGGATTCGGTGGCAACTGCTGATTCCTTGGGATTCCTGGATTCCGCGAAGTTGGATTACTCGCCGGAACTGCTCGATCTAATCGGAATCAAACGTGACCAGCTAGCCGATCTGGTTCCCGCAGCCTCGATAATCGCCCCGATCAAGAAATCGGTGCTAGCGGATTGGGGAATCAAACAGTCAATTGAACTGGTAGCTGCCTGCGGAGACGGGCAAGCGGCAGCATTGGGAGCCGGGGCTACCGGAATGGAAGAAGCCTACCTAAATATGGGGACTGCCCTGGTAGCCGGGGTGCATTCACCCCGCTACCAAATAGCCGACGTGTTCCGTACCGATGTGGCAGGTATTCCCGGCCAATATGTGCTGGAAATCGTGCAAAACTCTGGTGCCCACTTGGCGGGTTGGTTCCGTAGCGAACTGGGCAATCCGGCACTTGCGGGGCGCCCCGATCCCGAACTAGAAAAAGCGGCCGCCCAGGTGGCGACTGGATGTGGCGGGCTGGTGACCATGCCCTATTGGAATGCAGTCCAGTCACCTTTCTGGGATCCGATTGCCCACGGCGCCATCATCGGGCTGGCAGGAGCCTATGGGAGAGCGGAAATCTACCGCTCAATTCTGGAAGGTATTTCATTGACCATGGCTACCAATTTGCACACCCTTGCCGACACTACCGGAGTGCCTTTGCAATCGGTGCGAGTAATGGGAGGCGGGCAGCGCTCTCCCCTATGGCGCGCGATTATGACGGACTGTATCGGACTTCCCCTCACCAGCTGCGAAACCGAAGAAATCTCGGCTATGGGCGCCGCGGTGATGGCGATGGCACAAACTGCTGCTTACGCTTCCGTAGAAGAGGCCGCAAAAGGGATGGCTGCCTTGGGAGACACCTCGGAACCGAACCTTAAGAACCATGAAATCTATCTGGAACTAGCGGAGCTGCAAAACCAGGCATATCCGGCCTTGAAACCGATTATGGATAAGCAGTATCAGTTCTCTCTACGTCACCCCTTGCACTAGGTAATAGGACGTGATGCGAGAAAAGCAATAAATTTGGGTCGCCCCTTTTGAGGGGCGACCCAAAACTGTTATTTAGTTATTCTTAATGGTTAATGCTGTTTACGGTTGCGAACCAAGACTGCGCCCGCGCCAACGGCTAGTAACCCTAGCGCCAGCGCCGGAATCCCCGCGGAACCAGTCTTGGGGACTTTCTGCCACACGGTGTTACCTTTGTTGCGTTTACCTGGTCATTGAATTCCATCTATGGTGCGAATAGTTTGTGCTAGCCACTGTCTCGCATCGGAAAGTGAGGACAGCATGTCCGTAGCTTCATTGACCTGAGTCTCAGCGCGCGCTTCCAGGTATGCACTTTCCCAACCACTCATATCCCGCAAAGGTAGAGGTGGCCAGGCTTGCGCTTTTCTCCATGAAAAAGCTCGTACACATAATTGCTTAAGTTCCGCCAAGTCCAGCTGCATGCGCCACAGCACCTGCAGATCTACCAAATCATGGGCTCTGGAATATGTCAGATCAGTAACTGCATGAAGCTTCTGCGCAAACTGAGCTTCAGGAGAAATCAAACTTACAGGCCTCAACTCCCCAAAGCCGAAACGGGCATTAAAATCATATAAATCACTATCTATGCGAGTACCCTCATACGTACTCGTCTCAATCTCTTGAGCTGACACTTCCACCTTGAGCGCAGACCACTGCTTCCCAAGAAATTTCAATGAAACCCGGTACGGTTGCACCAAATACTGAGGGAGCTTCACCCCAGGGTCGTGAATTGGTAAAGCAACCAAAGCCCCCGTGAAAGCTGTTCGGGGCGCACTGTTTGGATTATTGTGTAGCTGTGCTTTTGATGGTGGGACGAAACCCCAGCCTTTCATCAACTTAACGCGCAGCGCTTCTTCGAATCTGCGGGTTTGCTCAGAGATAAAAACATCAAGATCCGAGGTCGCGCGAGTTCCAGGCTCGCCCGCGCGCAGCTTCATGCCCATACCACCTTTTATTACTGTGAACTCTGGAAGCATCTGGGATACAACCAAGGTAGACAGCATTAACCGGGAGCGCGCAACCGTAATCCCCCGAGCAGCGGACACTTCTTGCAGGCGTTGCTCAAGTTGAGCAATGTTTTTGGGAGGAACGACCCCGCTCATACAGCACTTCCTTAGCCTTGAGTTCCTTTGCGGTAACAAAATCTTTACGGTAGCACTCGTGCACTAAGGCCAGCCATTTTTCATTTGGTAGTTGGGGAAAAACATCTGTCAGTGCCTCATTAACCGAGGTGGATGGCAGATTGCAGTACTCAGTAATATCTGTTTCCACAATGTCAACGCAATCGGTAAGCTGCATCCATTGCGGTAACTTTCTACGTACCCGTCTACGGGTAGCAACCCGGATCGAACGCGGATTAAAATCCCCCAGTTCCAAAAGAGAAAAGACCGCATCTCCCCATAAAAACCCGCCTTTACCAGCTAGCGCCACCGCTATGGCGAACTGGGTAAAACGCGTGAGCGGCACCCCATGATGTACGTATACCCCGTTACCATAGCTACGCAGCGTGCCTCTATAAGCTAATTTTCGTACCTCAACAGCAGGTACACCGACAGAAATCGCCTCCGAAACGGTTAATACCCCGTGGCTATAAGCCGCAACCTCCCATAAATCGTGCGCGTAGGTCAAAACATTCACCCCCTCCTTCTTTGTCAATATCGTACCACTATTAGTACGGTATTGACAGATAAAAATTATTCCCCCCCCCCGTTCCTACTTGCCACCCCTGCGCTAGGTCGGGTGGCGGGTTATGGTTGAGGGTAATAACCTTCTCGCTTACAAGGAGCAGCAATGACCCAGGTAAAAGCCTACGCAATGGATTCGGCCACTTCGGATTTCCATCCCGTAACCTTAGAGCGGCGCGAACCAGGACCAACCGAAATCTATTTCGAGATCAAATATGCCGGGGTCTGCCACTCCGATATTCACACCGGGCGCGCGGAGTGGGGAGAGGTAATCTACCCCCTCACCCCCGGTCATGAAATCGCCGGAATCGTCACCAAAATTGGCTCGAAAGTAACCAAGTTTGCCGTTGGTGATCGGGTAGGGGTCGGCTGTTTCGTGGACTCGTGCGGCAAATGCGAGGCTTGCCAAGCGGGAACCGAACAATTCTGTAATGGCGAGGGCGGGACTATCTGGACTTATAACTGTATAGGGCGCGACGGCGTCCCCACAGCCGGCGGTTATTCCACCGGGATCACCGTGGAGCAAGACTATGTTTGCCGAATCCCGGACGCGATTCCTCTGGAAAAAGCCGCCCCCATTATGTGTGCCGGAGTGACCTTATATTCCCCGCTGAAACGCTTAGGAGCAGGCCCGGGCAAGAAAGTCGCCATCGTGGGCATGGGAGGGCTCGGTCATATGGGGGTGCAGATTGCCGCCGCCCTGGGAGCCGAAACCCACGTCATTTCCCGCACCCGCGCCAAAGAAGAGGACGCGAAACGCTTTGGGGCAGTTGCACTGCACCCCACTTCCGAGGACGGGACTTGGGAAAGTATGCGCTCCCAGTTTGACCTGGTGGTATCGACTCTGTCTGACGGAGTGGAAATCGATCAGCTGCTAGATTGTGTAAAACCCGAGGGAATCGTAGGGATTGTAGGACTTCCGGAAAATCGACAATCCTTCGCCATGGGTAACTTGGTGGGCAAGCAAAAGATGCTGGCCGGCTCGAATATCGGCGGTATCGCCCTCACCCAGGAAGTACTGGACTTTTGCGCCGAGAAAAATATCGGCCCCCAAGTGGAGATCATTTCTGGCGATCAAATCAATCAGGCCTGGGATAACGTGGTGGCCGCTAAGGTGCGCTACCGCTACGTGATCGACACCGCCACCTTCTAGAGCGGGCAGTTGCATTGGTTTTCGATGCCGATGCCTCGATACTACTTGATGCTCGCGCGAAACTGCCTGATGAAAACAAGTACACTTAGCGATAAACTCTTCAGAATCTGAAGCCTAATCAGTACAAACCACCAGGATAATAAACAGTACGCTCTAAGGAGCGCTCAGCTTTACCCAGAATTCTTACTCTCAGCTTTCACTCACCGTGATAGCAATAATGTGGGCTAAGTAACATTTTGTGTGTCTTTATTTTGGTGTTTTTGCTGGTGGTATTGCGTAATTTGGGGTTTGGTTAGCTTTTTGGGCTTATTTTGTGACCGTGCTTGACTGAACTGTCCTGGGTTTTGTTCCTACTCGTTTTTGAGAGGATTAGGGATATGTCT